>Ga0209718_1000588_pt1 | contig 47980 bp, 37 predicted proteins | sample AD_JPNAS1_MetaG_FD_184420 | JGI IMG/M metagenome (GOLD analysis project Ga0209718, IMG submission 184420) | Active sludge microbial communities of municipal wastewater-treating anaerobic digesters from Japan - AD_JPNAS1_MetaG (SPAdes) (version 2) | ecosystem: Engineered > Bioreactor > Anaerobic...
CAGCAACGCCGGATCGGGCGTAGGGTCGCGCTCGTCAATCGCGAGGGTGTGCACTCGGCGTTCGACGTTGGCATTGAGATCGTACGCAGGAGCCAAACGCCAGCCGTCCGCCTCCAGAATGAAACCATGATTACGGAGATGGTCGTCGGTGTTGCCGACGTGGATGTTGAACGCCACACGCGTCCAGAGCTGCCGCAGATCATTGGAACGATGCCGAGCACTCCCTCGAGTGCTGAGGAATTCGGCCAATTCGAGGTAGCTGCCGCCTTGACCATCAACGCGGCCGAGCAACGTCATCGCCGAAACGAAGAAGCGACGACGTGAACCCACGCGATCAAACCGGCGCGAGGCAAACGTGCGATGACGCCCCGACAGCGACAACAACTGCGCAGCCGGCACGTCGACGCCGGCAGAAACTGCGAGGGCGTGCACGAGCATCTCCCAGGCCCCCACATCTCGCCTGTCTTCTCTGCTCGGAAATTTGGCGATCCACAACCCACCATCCAGATCAGTGAAGTTCGCTTTCGGGCGGGCACCGCCGAGCGAACTGCCCGGGGCCAAGAGTGCCATGAGCCAGCGAGAAAACTCTTCGCGATCCGGCGCGTCGGGGGACTCCAGAGCCAGCGAGGCTGCTTCCAGTTCGCGGAGCGAGGCGAGAGGCGGGGCAGCGAGGCGGTCGTCGTGATCGAGAAACGGCCCCGCTTGATCCTGACGAAAACGAAGTGCACCCAGCCGGCAACCGTCGTGTACACCGAGGAGATAATCCCACTCGCCGAGCACACGTGCCGGACGTTTCTCTGCCCGCGCACGCATCACCTCGCGACGGTCCAAGAGCAGCCGCCCCCAGCGGTCCGGTGCGGAGTCTAGGAAAACACGGAAGACACCCGTGCCGTCAGCGGGATAACTTTCCCCACTGTGCATCTGAAGGTCGGGATCGATGGCAAAGGCGTCCGGCCGACTCAGCCATGCACGATCATACGCGAAGGAGAATGTTTCACGTCCGTGCGCAGCCGCCCGAAACAGCGTGCCCACAGGACATGCTTCTCCAATAAAATCGGCATCGAGCACCACCTCGACTTGCTGACGATTCTTCGATTTCACGGCGTCTCCTCCGATTTACTGCGACGGGGCGCGGTACGTCGCTCTGGCAATTCCAAGTCCTGCAGCTTCCGACCGAGCTCGTCGTCGCGAGCCACCCCATCGAGATCGCCATGCAGCCCAAGGACACGCAAGACACTCACGTAGGTCCCTAAGGCCACACCAGCGTCGCCCTTTTCCGCGCGAGACAACGTGGATCGCGTAATACCGGCACGCTCGGCCACGGTCGCTGCAGAAAGTCGCCGCCGTAAACGGGCCAGTCTCAGCCGGTCACCCAAGGCCTCCAATTGGCGGGCAGTAGCAGGAAAGAGGACAGGGAGAGTTCGCGGCATGTTGTCTGATACTTAAGTCAAAAATGGCCTGATAAGTCTAATATATAATCCATCAACCTTATCAAAGCCTCCTCAATCGAGTGCTATTCGCAGAAACAATCGGTACATAAACAACACAAACAATTATAGGATAGCGATTAAGTGTGGACCGGCGCCCTGCGCAGAGTGCCCTGCATTCGCGCGGGGCTTGTCGGGGCGCACGAAGCCCAAGGCGTTCCAGATTGTCACCATTACCCCCGACTAAGGGCTGGGCGACTCGAAGGCCCCCAAATAGGGGGGGCGCGCCCTCTTTCCCTACGCGTTCGGACCCTACGCGTTCGGAGACAGCTGGACATGGACTCGGCGTAGGCTTTTGTTTCCTTTCCTATTGATATTCAACGCTGGTTGTAAATTTGCAACCATGGTTGCAAATTTACAACCAAGCAGCCGGCCGAACCAGGATCGCCTGCTCTCCCATGCCGTAGCCGACTTGTTCTTCGCCGAGGTCGTCGAGCTGGGCCGGCGCCACGTCTGGATTTCCAACGAGCACTTCAGCGTGGACGGCACGTTGATCGAGGCGTGGGCGTCGTTGAAGAGCTTTCGGCCGAATGACGACCAGCAGGGGCCGGGCGGAGGCGGCCTCACATCCAGAGTCTTTGCGCATACTCAACCTTCAACAACCCGGAGCGCAGGCAGATCATGTATTCCCCGCTCCTCTGGAGTGATCTGCTTTATGGGGCATACAGATTTGGGTCGCAGACTCCAATACCGCGACGCTTCGACCTTTCCGACAAGGCCCTTGTAGTGCCGGTGCAAAACCTCGATGCCATGGCCCAGTTGCAGGGCGGTTAGGTTATCGCTCTCGAAAAATGCCAAGTGCATCGAAGCCGCAGTGTGGCGGAGACAGTTTCGCTTCCACCTGATCGGAGACAGCGCCGGCGTCTCGGCGGCGCCCTGTTCGTTGGCAGCCAGAACCAAGGCGCGAAGACTCTCGTTGTAGGCATCTTCGCTTCTGCCAAAAACGCGCCCCTGGATCTGCCGGAACGGTTGGAGCCAAGCGGCGAGATTCGGCTGAATCGTGACAACCCGACGCGAGCGTGTCTTTGCCTTTGCCGCAGTGACCTCGATCAAGTCGTCGCGCACTTCCGACCAGTCCAGCGCGCAGACTTCCGAGCGGCGCAGGCCTGCGAATAGTTGAATCGCGAGTGCGGGGAGTAACGCAGCGTCGTCTTGCGCAGAGGCGAGGAGGCGCGCTGCCTCGTCTACCGAAAGGATCTCGGTCGGCGCTTCATCGAGTGCCGCCTTGTCGACCGCGTTGGCCGGATTCTCCGAGCACCACTTCTGCTTGAGACAGAAATCGAAGAACGTCCGCAACGTGATCAGGTAGTTGTTCCGGGTTTTCGCCGAGCCATTCAGCCCATTGAGCCAGGACTCGATCATTTGCGTCGTGATCACGTTTACCTTCGCATCCGAAAACTTCGTTTCAAGGCGGCGGAATTGGCTCCGCAGATTCACAAGGTACCGCGGTTTGAGATTCTTCGCCTGACGGTTCGCAAGGAACTCCTCTCCCGCCTCCTTGAAAACACGCGTGCCGCCGTGTGGCAGCGCGTGGCGGAGAAAGAACCCCACCGCCTCGGTGAGAGACAGGCGCCGGCCCGCTTTTGCGGCGGCGGCGTCCAGCATCTCTTGGCATTGCCGCGCTTCTGCACGAATCGAAGGCGTGAGAATGAAGGCCTCATGGCCCTCGACCTGTTTCGATTCGAGGGTCAACGCGATGAACTGCTTTGCTTCGCTTTCCTTGGCGAAGAACCGGCGGACCTTCTTCGAGCCGGTGATCTTCTTGCCGAGCGTCACGCGCCACCAAGCGACACGCCGGTTCGAGCTCTTTGGAATCACGACCCGGTTTTCGTCGATTTTCGCGATGCTGATACCCGACTTTATTGCAGCCATGCCCGCCAGAATGGACACTTTTTGGACACCTGCAAGCCGTTACGAGGAGAAATGGCAGGCTCATAACCTGAAGGTCCTTGGTTCAAATCCAAGCCCTGCACCCAATTTATAAAACCCGTTCAGCCTCATGCTGAGCGGGCTTTTCTTTTGCAAGCAACGAAAACGCAGCCCGCCAGATTAGGCCATGAAGCCGACGGCCGCGAAACCTGCCTCGCAGCCGGCAGGAACGACTACGTCGCCCCCCCGGAAACCACCTCGGCAGTCCTGGCCCGTTACGTCCACGCAGGCAGGCTGCCCCAGCTCGCCCACAGCAACGGGCAGCACTGAAGCAATAAGCGCTCAAGCAGGGCGCGAAGAAACCGATTGATGTTCAGATTCCATGTGCTTTTTCCGCTCCAATTGGCAGCTCCACCTCGCCTCGGAGATCAGAAAAATCGTCGCCCTAGCCTTTCTGCTAGGCCTCGGCGGCCATTGGGGACGCGCCGAGAATATCCTTCCTGCCCCCGCGCCCTCACTCGTCGAAACTGGCGTCCCCAGTTTTACCGTCCTCGGCCCCGAAGCCCTCAACATGCGGGGCGCGCCCACGAGCTTCCTGCAACTGCCCGACGGTCGCTTCGTCGCAAGTTTCCAGAGCCAGATCGCAATCGGTGACGGCAGTCGGTGGGACGTGTTCGAAATGGCGGACACTGAGACAAGCACCGGGATCACCACAGTGATCGCCGACGAGGCCGGCAACCTATTTGCAACAACCGGCGACGCCGTCGGCCAGATCATATTCGACGAGAACGCCCGTTGGTCTCGTCGCATCGTGGCCGCGCTTCCCGCATCCGAAGCCAAGACGCGCCATGGATTTGCGCTTTCCGTCCAGGTTGGCAACGAACGCTTCTGGTACGGCCTGAGCGGCAGCATCGCACGATGGAAAGGCGATTCCCTCCACCGAATCGGCTCAGTCAATCTGGTCAGCCGCATTTTTGGGGCCGCCGGCGGAGCCTATGTCAGCGACACCTTCACCGGCCAGATTTTCAAGATCGGAGCTACCGGGCTCGTCCCCATCCCAGGCCTCGAGGCTCTCGGCGCCGAGTACGCGATCACAGCCAGCGCCCCCTTCGACGCCCAGCATACCCTCGTCGCCACCTTCAACCGCGGCCTCATGCTTTTCGACGGCACGACGCTGACCGTGGCGCCCCGCCCCCCCATCCTCGCAGGAGGCCGACACATCACCGATATGTGTGCGCTGCCCGGCGGTTTTGTCGCAGTCGCCGTGGAAAACCACGGCATCATCATTCTCGACGCCAATGGCCGCATCTTCCAGACGCTCGACCGCACGATCGACCATCGTCTCGCCCAAGTCCGCCGGTTGATCGCCGGTAGCCACGGCGAACTCTGGGCACTGCTCCAGGCGGGAATCGCCCGGATTGCCGCACCATCACCAGTATCGAGGCTGGAGCCCCTCGTGGAGAACGGACTGAGCCTCGTCCATCCCACCCGGCACGCCGGGCGGCTCTGGCTGTGTACCGGAGGCCAAGCCCTCCGCGGCGAGTACGACGCAGAAGATCGACTCCTCCGGTTCGTGCCAGACTCGCCCGCTGACCGCTTCGTAAACCAGCTCCTCGACGACCCGGAGCAAGGGCTGCTGTTCGCCACGACCGACAAGGACATCCAAGTCCGTCGTGAGGGACGCTGGGAGCCGCTCTCGCCCGACAGCCCGAAGGGGGCTCGCCTCGTGCACCCCGTTTCCGGAGAGTCGCGTTGGTTCTACTACGCCAAGGGGGAGATTGGGTGGATCCGCCGCGACGGCACAGCCTATACCGTCACGCGCATCGCAGCCCCCCGACTCGATGAAGGCTTCGACAACGTCGTCGACAACAGCGGCGCGGTCTGGATCGAACTCGGGGCCGGGCGTTGCGCACGCATCGATCTACGCTTCCCCAATCCCAAACCACGCATCTACACCACGGCCGATGGGCTCGACAACAGCTGGGCCCAGCTATTCCTCTGGCATGGCGAGGTCCGTTGTTGCATCGCCGGACGTGTCCTGCGGTTCAGCCCAAAAGACGACCGATTCCTCTTCGACGAAGCGTTCGCGGACCGCTTTCCGGGCCTCAGCCCCGGATTCACCGGCCGCCCCACCCATGATGTCCGCGGCCGTCTCTGGGTCGTTGCCAACGGCGATGTGCACGTCTTCGACGACTCCGGTCCCGAACCGCGCAAACTCGAGCTACCGGACCTCTTCGGCTTCCGGCCATACTACTTCTTCATGCAGGACGACGGCGTCGTGTGGATGCATCGGGATAACTACCTCGTGCGCTACGATCCCTCCGTGCCCGCCCCTCCGCCGCCACCGCTGCGCACCTACATCGGCCGGGTCCAGTTGCTGGCCGACAATCGCTCCCTCTACCCCAAAAACGGCCGCATCGATCCAGTCCCCTACAGCGCCAACTCTCTCTCGGTAAATTTCAGCGCCACCGGAGCCCCCCTCAATGCCACGGTGGCCTTCGAGACCCGTCTGGCGGGGAAAAACGGTCGGAAGGACAGCGACTGGGTACCGGGTGGTGCCACCGGCGGCGCCACATTCAGCCGACTCAGTGAAGGCGACTACATTTTCCACGTCCGCTCGCGGATTGGGACCAGACTAGGGACCGAGGCACAGCTCGCCTTCACCATCGTTCCACCGTGGTACCGTTCGACCTCCGCCTACATTGCCTACGTACTAGCGCTTCTCGCGTCGGTCGGTGGCGCCATCTGGATTGCCACTTACTTGGAGCGACGCGAGAAACGCCGCCTCAACGCCCTCGTCGCCGCTCGCACTGCCGACCTCACGATCAGCGAGGAACGCTATCGCCAGCTCGCCGCCGATCTCGAGCGCCGGGTGGAGAACCGCACCGCCGAACTCAACGACGCCAACACCCAGCTCAAGGCCGCCAAGGAAGTCGCCGAGACCGCCGACAAGGCCAAGAGCGTCTTCCTCGCCAACATGAGCCACGAGATTCGCACCCCGCTCAACGGCGTCATCGGCATGGGCCACATCCTTCTCGCCACCCCGCTCGCCCCCGACCAGAAGGACCTCGTCGACACCCTCATCTTCTCCGGCGAGACACTCCTGTCCGTCATCAACGACGTGCTCGACTTCTCCAAGATCGAGGCCGGCCGCCTCGTCTTGGAATCCGTCGACTTCGACCTCCACGAGCAGTTCGAGCGCACCCTCGACCTCCAGGCCGCCGCCGCCCGCAACAAAGGCCTCGATCTGGTGCTCGACTACGATCCGCACATCCCGCGCCGCCTGCGCGGCGACCCCGTGCGCCTCCGCCAGATCGTCCTCAATCTCCTCGGCAACGCCATCAAGTTCACCCAACGCGGCACGGTCATCCTGCGCGTCCACCTCCCCGAGTCCCCGGACGCCGGACTCGTGCGTATCGAAATCCAAGACTCCGGCATCGGTATCGCCCCCGAGCACCAGGCCAATCTCTTCCAGCGCTTCTCCCAAGCCGACAGCTCCACCACCCGCCGCTTCGGCGGCACCGGTCTGGGCCTGGCCATCAGCCGCCGCCTCGTCGAACTCATGCACGGCGAGATCGGTGTCATCAGTTCTCCGGGCGAAGGCGCCATATTCTGGTTCACCATCCCGCTCGTCCCGGCCTCCTCGGTCCCCGAGGCCCCCACGCCGCCGGTCATCACCGATCTGGCGGGGCGACGCGCCTTGGTCGTCGACGACACCGCCATCAACCGCAAGGTATTCCGCCACAGCCTTGAGGCCTGGGGTATCCACCTCTCCGAGGCCGATTCCGGCGCCGCCGCCCTGCGCGAACTCAACCGCGCCACGGCCGCAGGCCAGCCCTATGAACTCGTCCTGCTCGACCACCAGATGCCCGAGCTCGACGGGCTCGGAGTGGCACGCGCCATCGTCGACACTCCAGCCCTCGGCCATCCCGCGCTGGTCCTGCTCACCTCCCAGGGCGAACGCCCCCCGCCCGAACAACTGCAGGCGCACGGCATCTTCGACTGCGAGTTCAAACCCATCTCCGAATCCCGACTGCAGGACCTCGTCCGTCGCGCCCTCGCCGTCTCCGGAGTGAAGTCTGCCCCACGCCAGGGCACCGTCACTGTAACACCCGCAGCCGGCACCAGCAAGGCCGCCCGCATCCTCGTCGCCGAAGACAACGCGGTGAACCAGAAGGTCGCCCTGCGTTTCCTCAAGGGGCTGGGCCACTCCACCACCCTCGCCATCAATGGGCAGGAAGCTCTCGATCTGCTGCACAAACAACCCTTCGACCTCGTCCTCATGGACATGCAGATGCCCGTCATGGACGGGCTCCAGGCCACCCGTGCGATCCGGCAATCAGAAGCCGCCGGCGACCTCACCGGCCACATCCCCATCATCGCGATGACCGCCAACGCACTCACCGGCGACCGCGAGACCTGCATCGCCGCCGGCATGGACGACTACGTCGCCAAGCCCCTCACACCGGGAACCGTTTCGGCAGTCCTAGCCCGTTACCTCGCTCCACAGGGAGGCAGCCCCAGCTCACCCACACACTCGTGACAGTGCCCCGCCGAAGGCCAAGGCGAGCCCAAGCCACCCTTCCACGAACCCACCGATAGAGAAACAGTATCATGTCCGCCCCACACCACACTCCGCCGCCCCACCACGCCACGGCTATTGGCCGAGCCACTGCGCTGGTTCTCCTGCTCGTTCTCGGCACCATCAAGTCGCCGGCGCAGACCAGCCTCTCCGCCCCGCCTGCCGGGACGATCGAGAGCGGCGTACCCAACTTCGTGGTGCTAGGCCCGGAGGCGCTCGGCCTCTCGGCCGCGCCGACCGACCTCCATCAACTGCCCGACGGCCGCTGGGCCGCCGCCGCGCTGCGCCAGATCGCCATCGGCGACGGCGTGCGCTGGGAGGTGTTCAACCAGAATCTGGAGAACGCCGAGCCCAACATCGGGGCCGTCAGCCTGATCACCGATGCGACCGGGAACCTCTTCACCGGGCTGGGCGACAACATCGGCCGGGTTGTCTTCACCGACCGAGGCAGCTGGTACGCCGACATCGCCGCCACCTATCCCAGCCAAAAGGGCAACGTCCATCCCGGCCTAGCCCGTGTCGCGCCGCTCAACGGTGAATGGTATTGGTTCGGCAGCAGCGGCACCATCGCCACCTGGAAGCCGAGCGGCCCCATCGTCCCGATCGGTTCGATCAACGTCGTGGCCCATATCTTCGGCTACGATCGCAACACCTACGTGAGCGACTCCACTGACGGGCAGATCTATCGCCAGACCCCCAACGGGCTGGTGCCGGTGTTGCCACGCGGCAGCACCGCCTCCGAATACACCGTCGTCGGCAGCGCCCCGGCCGCCGACGGCCGCCTGCTGCTGGCCACCACCCAGCACGGACTGCAGTACTTCGACGGCCGCTCGCTCACCCCCGCCCCCAGCCCGAAGATCACCACCGATCATCGGGTCAATGCCCTCCAGGAGGTCGCCGGCGAATACTACGCCCTCGCGGTCGAGAACTTCGGCCTGCTCTTCCTCGACCGCCAACTGCGCGTCGTGCAAGTGCTCGACCGCAGCAACGACCACCGCCTCGCCCATGTGCGCCGTTTCGTCCTCGGCTCCGCCGGCGAGCTGTGGGCGGTGCTCAGCGCCGGTCTCGCCCGGATCGACTTCCCCTCGCCGGTCTCGCGCATCGAGCCGCTGGTCGAGGCGGGGTTCTCCTTCGCCCTGCCCGCCCGGCACCGCGGGCGGCTCTGGCTCTGCGCCGACAGCGTCGCCCAACGCGGCGTGTACGATGATCAGAACCGACTGCTCCGCTTCACTCCCGACTCCCCGCCGGACCGCAACGTATCCAGCCTCATCACCGATCCCGCCACCGACCGGCTGATCGCCGCCACCGACGTGGGCCTTTTCCAGCATGTCGACGACCGCTGGCAGCTCATGGTCGCCGGCCCGCCTTGGATGCGCGTCTTCCCGTTGCCCGGCAATCCCGCGGGCTTGCTCTACACCGCCACCGACGAGATCGGCTGGGTGCGCGAGACCCCCGCGGGGTTTGTCCGCGAATCCTTCCCCGCCCCCGGATTGGGCACGACCTTCGGCGGCGTGGTCGACCGCGACGGCGTGGCCTGGATCGAGCTCGGCGCCGGCAAATGTGGCCGCGTCGACACGCGGCGCACCCCGTTGACTTTCGAACTGCTCGGCGCCGACGCCAACCTCGACAACAGCTGGATCCAGCTCTTCCTCCTGCACGGCGAGGTGCGCATCACCGTCTCCGGCCGGGTCATGCGCTACAGCGCCGCCGAGCGGCGCTTCGTCCTCGATGAGGACTTCCACCGCCGCTACGTCGACCAAGAGGGCAACGTCGGCTCTCGCTGCATGTACGACAAAGACGGCCGACTCTGGTTCGTGTCCGCCGGCGACCTCAAACTCTTCGATGGCGACCGCGCCCTCTCGATCGACAGCCTCTACGGCCAGCGCCCCTATTTCATCATCCCGCAGGAAGACGGAGTGGTCTGGCTTCATCGCGACAACTATATCACCCGCTACGACCCCGCTGTCCGCGCCCTGCCCCAGCCCACACCACGCGCCCTCATCACCCGCGTGCAGCTCACGGCGGACAACCGCACGATCTACCCCACCGGCGAAAGCATCCCCGCCATCCCGTTCGCCTCCAACTCACTCGCCGTCCATTTCTGCGCCGCCGGGACACCGGTGAACGTGCCCCTCGTCTTCGAGACGATGCTCGAAGGCTCGTCTGCCGGCTGGACCCCCGCCGGCTCGACCGGCTCCGCCACGTTCAGCCGACTCAACGAAGGCTCGTACGTCCTGCGTGTCCGACCTCGTGTCGGCGACACCTATGGGACCGAGGCCCGCCTCGCCTTCACCATTTTGCCACCCTGGCACCGCACCACCGGCGCCTATTTCGCCTACGCGGTCGCGCTCCTCTCGTTCATCGGCGGCATCGCCTGGTCCGTGTCGGCACTCCAGCGCCGCGAGAAACGGCGGCTCGCCCACCTCGTGCGCGTGCGCACCGCCGAACTCAACGAGAGCAACGCCCGCCTCGTCGCCCAGGTGGGCGAGACCGAGCGGAAGGCCGGCGCCCTGGCCGCCAGCGAGGAGCGCTACCGCCAGCTCGCCACCGAGCTCGAGACCCGCGTCGTGCAGCGCACCTCCGAACTCCACTCCGCCAATACCGAGCTCATGGTCGCCAAGGAGGCCGCCGAGGCCGCCGACAAGGCCAAGAGCGCCTTCCTGGCCAATATGAGCCACGAGATCCGCACCCCGCTCAACGGCGTCATCGGCATGGGGCACCTCCTGCTCGGCACCCCGCTCGCCGCCGAGCAGCGCGACCTCGTCGACACCCTCATCTTCTCCGGCGAGACCCTGCTCGGCGTCATCAACGACGTGCTCGACTTCTCCAAGATCGAGGCGGGCCGCCTCGTGCTCGAGTCCATCGACTTCGATCTGCATGAGCAGCTCGAGCGCTGCCTCGACCTCCAGGCCGCCACCGCGCGCAAGAAGGACATCGAACTGCTGCTCGACTACGCCACCGACCTGCCCCGCCGCTTCCGCGGCGACCCCGTGCGCCTGCGCCAGATCGTCCTCAACCTCCTCGGCAACGCGATCAAGTTCACCGCAAAGGGCGAGGTCGTGCTCCGCGCCCTGCCCTCCTCCGACGGCCGCTTTCGTATCGAGGTTCAAGACACCGGGATCGGCATCCCGCCCGAACATCAGGCCACGCTCTTCCAACGCTTCTCCCAGGCCGACAGCTCCACCACCCGCCGCTTCGGCGGCACCGGGCTGGGGCTGGCCATCTGCCGCCGGCTGGTGGAGATCATGCAGGGCGAGATCGGGGTCGTCAGCAGCCCCGGCGAAGGCTCGCTCTTCTGGTTCGCCGTGCCCCTCGCCCCACCCGCCGACCCGCCGCCACCCGCCCCTGTCGAGATCTGCCTGCGTTCCCGTCGGATGCTGGTCGTCGACGACCACGCCACCAACCGGAAGATCTATCACCACCTGCTCGAGCGCTGGCAGGTACCCCATGCCACCGCCGACTCCGCCGCCGGCGCGCTGCAAGAACTCGAGCGAGCCGCCCAGACCGGCCGCCCGTACGAACTCGTTCTGCTCGACCATCACATGCCCGAAGCCGACGGGCTTGAGCTTTCCCGCCGGATCCGTGCCCGCCCCGCGCTCGGCCAACCGGCCTTGGTCATGCTCACCTCCCAAGGCGAACGACCGCCGGCGGACCAGCTCCAGGCCCACCTCATCTTCGCCTGCGAGTTCAAGCCGATCTCCGAGCATCGCTTGCACGACCTCCTCTGCCGCGCCTTGACCTCGGTGAAGAAGACCCAACCGGCCGCCTCGAATGCGGCGAGACCGATCGCCACGCGTCTCCGTATCCTCGTCGCCGAGGACAATCCGGTGAACCAGAAGGTCGCCCTGCGTTTCCTCAAGGTGATGGGCCACTCAGCCACCCTCGCCATCAATGGGCAGGAAGCCATCGACCTGATCCGGGAACACCCCTTCGACCTCGTTCTCATGGACATGCAGATGCCCGTCATGGACGGGCTCCAGGCCACCCGTGCGATCCGGCAATCAGAAGCCGCCGGCGACCTCTCAGGCCACATCCCCATCATCGCCATGACCGCCAACGCACTCACAGGCGACCGCGAGATCTGCATCGCAGCCGGCATGGACGACTACGTCGCCAAGCCACTCACTCCCGCAACCGTCTCGGCAGTCCTAGCCCGTTACCTCTCACCACACGGAGCCAGCCCCAACTCGCCGCCGACCAGCCCTGAAAGAATAAGCACTCAAGCAGGGCGCGAAGGGACCAAGGGAACGATTGAGAGTTAGCTTCCATATCCTCCCTTCACTCCAATCGGCAGCTCCACCTCGCCTCGGAGATGAGAAAAATCGTCGCCCTAACCTTACCCGCTCGGGGCGAAAACTGGCGGAGAGGGGGGGATTCGAACCCCCGGTAGGTTTCCCTACGCCCGCTTTCCAAGCGGGTACTTTCAACCACTCAGCCACCTCTCCAGTTTTCCAGTCCTGACTTGCACCGACCCGTGCCGGAGCACGCGCCAAAAGCACAAGGGGCGCAGATATGGGCAAGCTGTTTTCTCGGGGTCAATGGAAAATCCTCATCAATCCATCTCTCGTGGAATTTCCCAAATGCGACTTGCTCGAACCCCTCCCACTGCTAACCCTCAGCTGATTTTTCTGCGAACGTTTGCCAACGCATCCACGTAACATGGTTTCCGCCAATACCGAGCTTCACTACGACAACAAAATCGAGGGCAATGTCATCGTCTCCAACCTCGATGCGGTGGTGAACTGGATCCGCACCCACTCGATCTGGCCGATGCCGATGGGGCTGGCGTGTTGCGCGATCGAGTTGATGAGCTCGGGCGCGGCGCGGTTCGATATCTCGCGTTTCGGCGCGGAGGTCATGCGCTTCTCCCCGCGCCAGGCCGACTGCATGATCGTGTCGGGCACGGTGACCTACAAGATGGCCCCGCTCGTGCGCCGCATCTACGACCAGATGCCGGGCCCGAAGTGGGTGATCGCGATGGGCGCCTGCGCCAGCTCGGGCGGCATGTACCGAAGCTACGCCACGCTTCAGGGCATCGACCGCCTGCTGCCCGTGGATGTTTATATCAGCGGCTGCCCGCCGCGCCCGGAGGCAATTCTCGACGCCCTCGGCACGCTCCAAAACAAGATCCGCACCACCGCCGGCGCCAAGCAGTTGTTCAAGGCCTGAGCCCGCCCACGCCACGCAACATCCTCCACTTTCGATGACCGCCACTTCCGATCTCATCGCCACTCTGCAAGGCCAGTTTCCAGCCCTCACGTCCCGGCCCAGCGCCGACTACCCGGCGGTCAACGTCTCCGCAGCCTCCGCCTCCGCGCTCTTAAAAACGCTGCGCGATAGCCACGGCTACGACATGCTGATGGACCTCACGGCGCTCGATCAGGGCGAGGGCGTCTCGCCGCGTTTCCTGGTCGTCTGGCATCTCTTTTCCACGACCACACATGGCTATGTGCGCGTGGCGGCGGCGTGCGAGGACGATGCCGCGCCGTCGATGCCGTCGGTCGTCCCGCTGTGGGCGGGGGCCAACTGGCACGAGCGCGAAGCCTACGACATGTTTGGCATCCAGTTTCCCGGGCACCCCGATCTGCGCCGCATCCTGATGTGGGACGGTTATCCGTATCATCCGCTGCGCAAGGATTTCCCCCTGGCCGGCAAACCCACCGAGCTGCCCGACGCCGAGATCGCCGCCGAAGTCACCGCCAAGGTCGCGCCTGCGCCGATGGCCGGCGGGCCGTTTGTCGCCACTCCGAGCAACCTCGACACCGGCGACGCCGAGCCGCGCGCCAAGGACGAGAGCTGGAACGAGCGCCGCGTGAAACCCGAATAAACCACCCTCTTTCATGGCCACCGAGTTCACCTTTCCCGATGCGGCTGCCAAAGCCGCCGCCCACGACGCCGACGCCGAGCGGATGTCGCTCTCGATGGGTCCGTCGCATCCTTCGACCCACGGCGTGCTCCGCATCCAGTTGGAGCTCGATGGCGAGACCGTGCTCAAGGCCGATCCGGTGATCGGATACCTGCACCGCGGCGAGGAGAAGATCGCCGAAAACATGACCTACAACCAGTTCGTGCCGTACACGGACCGGTTGGACTACCTCGCGCCGCTGGCCAACAACGTCGCCTACGCCTACGCCATCGAGAAGCTCGCCGGCGTGGTGGTGCCGCCGCGTTGCCAGGCCATCCGCGTGATCGTCGCCGAGCTCGCGCGCGTCTCGTCGCACCTCGTCGGTCTGGGCTGCTTCGGCATGGATTGCGGCGCGTGGACGCCGTTCCTGTACTCCTTTAACGAGCGCGAAAAACTCTACCGGCTGTTCGAAGAGCTGACCGGCGCGCGCTTCACCACGAGTTACACGCGCATCGGCGGCCTCGCGCGCGACCTGCCCGCCGGCTGGACCGACCGCGTGCTGGCCTTCTGCGACCAGTTCCTGCCGATCCTCGAAGAGACGATCGCCATGCTGGAGCGCAACCGCATCTTCGTCGATCGCACCACCGGCATCGGCATCATCACCAAGGAAGACGCGATCGCCTACGGCCTCACCGGCCCCAACCTGCGCGGCTCCGGCGTGCCCATCGATTTCCGCAAAGACACCCCGTACAGCGGCTACGAGCAGTACGAGTTCGACGTGCCCGTCGGCACGCGGGGCGATTGCTACGACCGCTTCCTGGTGCGCGGCGAAGAGATGCGCCAGAGCGTGCGCATCATCCGCCAGGCCATCGCCACGCTGCCCGGCGGCGATTGGTACGCGCGCGACGCCCGCAAGATTTTCGCCCCCCGCAAGGACAAGGTGCTCACGAGCATGGAGGAGTTGATCAACAACTTCATGATCGTGACCGAGGGCCCGCAGGTGCCCGCCGGCGAGGCGTTTTTCCAGGCGGAAAACCCGAAGGGCGGTCTCGGCTTCTACGTCGTCTCCAAGGGCGGCGGCGTGCCGTGGCGCCTGCGGCTGCGCAGCCCCTCCTTCAGCAACCTCTCCATCATGCCCAAAATCTGTCAGGGCGCGCTCGTCGGCGACATCGTCGCGATCCTCGGCTCCCTCGACTTCGTGATGGGCGAGTGCGACCGCTAAACCTTTTCAAAAACAAACCCACCACAGAGACACGGAGCACACCGAGCATGAATCTCCCTTCAGCCACCTGCGCCGCACTCTGTGACCTCTGAGCCTCCGTGGTTCCTAAAATGAATCTGAAGCCCGCCACACTTTCCCGCATCGACGAGGTGATCACGCACTACCCGGTCAAACGCAGTGCCGTGCTCCCCCTGCTCCACCTGATCCAGGAAGAGCAGGGCTATCTCTCGAAGGACGCCATCGAATGGGTCGCCGCCAAGCTCGAGCTCGCGCCCATCAACGTGCTCGAAGTCGCCACGTTTTACCCGATGTTCCGGATGGAGCCCGTCGGCCGCCGCCACATCAAAGTCTGCCGCACCCTCTCCTGCGCCCTGCGCGGCGGCTACCAGATTTGCGCCGAGTTTGAGAAACAGTTCGGCATCCACCGCGGGCAGACCACGCCCGACGGCGAAGTCACCCTCGACTTCGTCGAGTGCCTGGCAAGCTGCGGCTCGGGCCCCGTCGTCATGATCAACGACGATCTCCACGAACACGTCGATGCCGCCAGGGCCGTCGCCCTCGCCGACCAGATCAAAGCCGAAGCCAAGGCCCGCAACTAATCCGCCGCCATGCCGCATCCGCTCGAACGCCGCGTCCTCTTCCGCCACATCGACGAGCCCGGTTACACGCCGGACCTCGACTGCTACCTGCGCAACGGTGGCTACGAAACCCTCAAAAAGGCCGTCACCCGCGCGCCCGCCGACCTCATCGAAGAGGTGAAAAAATCCGGCCTGCGCGGCCGCGGCGGCGCAGGTTTCCCCACCGGCGTGAAGTGGAGCCTCGTCGACCGCAAGAGCGGCAAGCCCATCTACCTCATCGTCAACTGCGACGAGTCCGAGCCCGGCACCTTCAAGGACCGCTACCTCGTGCACCAGGACCCGCACCAGTTGATCGAGGGCATCATGATCACCTGCTTCGCCAATAACGTGAAGCAGGCCTACATCTACATCCGCGGCGAGTTCCCGCACGGCGCCCGCATCCTCGAAAAAGCCATCGCCGAAGCCCGCGCGAAAAACTTCGTCGGTCCCAACATCCTCGGCACCGGGTACAGTTGCGAAATCTACGTGCACCGCGGCGCCGGCGCCTATATCTGCGGCGAGGAAACCGGCCTGATCGAGTCCATCGAAGGCAAGCGTCCCTACCCGCGCATCAAGCCCCCGTTCTTCCCGGCGGTCCTCGGCCTCTACCAGTGCCCGACCATCGTCAACAACGTCGAAACGCTCTGCCACGTCCGCCACATCGTCGAGATGGGCGGCGAGGCCTACGCCAAGGTCGGCACGCCCAACAACAGCGGCACGCGCCTCATCGGCGTCTCCGGCCTCGTGCAACGCCCCGGCTACTACGAAATCGAGTCCGGCAAGATCACCCTCGGCCAGTTGCTCCACGACATCTGCGGCGGCCCGCTGCCCGGCCGCACCTTCAAGGCCATCATCCCCGGCGGCTCCTCCGCCAAGATCCTGCGCTGGGGCGAGACCTTTAAGATCAAACAAAAGGACGGCTCCACCGTCGAGTGGAGCGTGGCCGACATCCCCATGGACTTCGATTCGTTTGCCGCCTGCGGCACCATGGGCGGCTCCGGCGGCGTGATCGTCATGGACGACAGCGTCAGCATGGTCGAAGCCCTCGCCAACGTCATCGCCTTCTACGCCCACGAGAGCTGCGGCCAGTGCACGCCCTGCCGCGAAGGCTCCCAGTGGATCAAAAAAATCACCGCCCGCATGGTCCACGGCGAAGCGCGCACCGAGGACGCCCCGCTGCTCAAGAGCATCGCCGACCAGATCTGCGGCCGCACCGTCTGCCCGATGGGCGAGTCCAGCGCCTGGCCCACCCAGAGCTACGTCGCCAAGTTCAACGACGAGTTCGTCAACTACGAGCAGATCAAAAAGACGCGCCCCGCCGGTGCGCCCAAGCTCATCTAACCCGCCCCCGCGGCCACTCCTTTCCCGATGACTCAGCCTGCCAATACCGACCTCATCACCGTCAACATCGACGGACGCGAGATCGCCGTGCCCAAGGGCACCAACATGATCGAAGCCGCCCGCATGCTCGGCATCGACATCCCGCACTACTGCTACCACCCCAAGCTGAGCGTCTCCGGCAACTGCCGCATGTGCCTGATCGAAATGGGCACGCCCGCCTTCGACCGCGCCACCAGGGCGCCGATTATGGACCCCGCCACCGGCAAACAGCAGATCGCCTGGATGCCCAAGCCCCAGATCGCCTGCTTCACCAACGCCTCGCCCGGCCTCCACGTCCGCACCGACACGCCCCTCATCCGCGAATGCCGCGAAGGCGTCACCGAGTTTCTGCTGGTCAACCACCCGCTCGATTGCCCGATCTGCGATCAGGCCGGCGAGTGCAAACTCCAGGAGCAGGCCACGCAACACGGCCGCGGCTATTCGCGCTTCGTCGAGGAGAAAAACGTCAAACCGAAGCGCACCGCCATCGGCCCGCGCGTCACGCTCGACGCCGAGCGCTGCGTGCTGTGCTCGCGTTGCATCCGCTTCTGCAAGGAAGTCGCCAAGGACGACGTGCTCGGCTTCACCGACCGCGGCAGCTTCACCACGATCTCCTGCTATCCGGGCCGCGAGCTCGATAACAACTACTCGCTCAACACCGTCGACATCTGCCCCGTTGGCGCGCTCACGAGCACCGATTTCCGCTTCCAGATGCGCGTCTGGTTCCTGAAACAGACCAACAGCATCGACACCGAATCGTCCGTCGGCGCCAACACCGTCGTCTGGTCGCGCGAGGGCGTGATCTACCGCATCACCCCGCGCCGCAACGACGCCGTCAACGACACCTGGATGGCCGACAGCGGCCGTCTGCTCTACAAACAGGTCCGCGCCGAGAACCGTCTCACCGTCGCGCGCATCGCCGGCCAGGTCGCCGCCGAAGCCGAGGCCATCAAGGCCGCCGCCGATCTGCTGAAGGCCGGCGACGCCGTCATCGTCGCCTCGGGCCGCAGCACCGTCGAGGAACAGTTCCTCGCCAAGCGCCTCTCCGAGCTGGTCAAGGCGCCCGTCTCGCTCGTCGCGCGCATCGCGCAGGGCGACAAACTCCTCGTCTCCGCCGACCGCAATCCCAACGTCCGCGGCGCGCTCGTCACCAAGCTCATCGCCCAGTTGCCCAAACCGCAGCTCACCGAGCTCGGCGCGCAGATCGATGCCGACCACGTCCGCACGATCCTCTCACTCGGCGAAGACCTCGCCGAGGCCGGCCTCACGCCGGCGCAGCTCGCCAAGGTGAAGATCGTGTACCTCGGCACGCACGCCAACGCGACCAGCGACGCCGCGCAGGTCGTGATTCCCGGGCTCACCGCCTTCGAAAAGGACGGCACCTTCATCAACCAGCAGTTCCGCGTGCAGAAGTTCGCCGCCGCAGTCCCCGGCCCGGCCGGCGTGAGCGGCGACCTGAGCGCGCTCGCGCAGTTGATCGCCGCCGCCGGTGGCATCACGCCGCCCGCGACCGTCGATGCCGTCTGGGCGTTGCTCGCCGCCGAGGTGCCCGCGCTCGCCGGGTTGTCGTACCGCACGCTGCCGGAGACCGGCCGCGTGATTGACCACGCCGAGTGGGCCGCCCTGCCCTTCCCCGAGGGCGAAACCCTCCACTACACGCCGCACCGCAGCGCCTGATTTCCGCCATGGCCGACCTTTTCTTCAACCTCCCGCCGCTCGTGCAGATGGTCCTCAAGGGCCTCGCGGTCATCCTCGTGATCTTCCCGATCGCCGGCGCCTCCTCGCTCGCCGAGCGCAAAGTCGCCGCCTGGATTCAAGACCGCCCCGGCCCGAACCGCACGATGGTCATCTGGGCGAAATACATCCCGATCCTCGGGCCGTTTCTCCAGCGCCTCGGCCTCTTCCAACTGCTCGCCGACGGCGGCAAACTCCTGCTGAAGGAGGACCCGATCCCCGGCCACGTTAACAAATTCTACTACGTCGCCGCGCCCATCGTCGCGCTCATCCCCGCGTTTTCCACCGTCACCTTCGTGCCCTTCGGCGCGTACTGGGACGTTGCGGTCAACGCGATGCGCCCGCTCATGCTCGTCAACGTGGACATCGGCCTGCTCGCGGTGCTCGCGGTCGGCTCGCTCGGCGTGTACTCGGTGATCCTCGCCGGCTGGGCTTCCAACTCGAAGTATCCGTTCCTCGGCAGCGTGCGCGCCTCCGCGCAGCTCATCTCGTACGAGCTCTCGCTGACGCTCTCCGTCGTGCCCGTGCTGCTCTGGATCAACGCCCCCGGCCAGGAGGCCTCGATGAGCCTCGTGCGCGTGGTCGAGTTGCAAAGCGGCACCGGTTTCTGGAGCGGCACCTGGTTCGGCATGCTCATGCCGGTCTCGGCGCTGATCTACCTCGTGGCGATGTTTGCCGAGACCAACCGCCTGCCCTTCGACATGCCCGAGGGCGAGGCCGAGCTCGTCGGCGGTTTCCACACCGAGTACGGCTCCTTCAAGTGGTCGCTCTTCTTCGTAGCCGAGTACGCGCACATGCTCGTCGGCTCCGGCGTGTTTGTCCTGCTCTTCCTCGGCGGCTGGAATCCGCTCCCGTGGGTCCCGCTCGCCTCGGTCACCCAGTGGCTGGGCCTGCAAGACTGGCCGGTGATCGTCGGCCTGCTCTCCATCGCGATCTTCATGGTGAAGACGCTCTTCATGGTTTTCTTCTTCATGTGGATTCGCTGGACGATTCCGCGCTTCCGCTACGACCAGGTCATGAAGCTGGGCTGGCAGAAACTCCTCCCGCTCGCGATCGCCAACCTGCTCGCCTACGCGATCGGTTTCGCCGTGCTGCAAAACTAACCACCCTTTCCCGATGGCCGTCAAAGTCCTCGAACGCAAACCTCTCACGCTGGCCGAGCGCACCTACCTGCCGCAGATCGTCCGCGGCCTGAAGACCACGCTCAAGCACCTCTTCGCGCCCGCGATCACGCTGGAGTATCCCGAGCAGCGCCCAGGCATCCCGGCCGGTTACCGCGGCGTGCCCACGCTCGTGAAGGATCCGCAGGGCCGCGAGAAATGCGTTTCCTGCCAGCTCTGCGAATTCGTCTGCCCGCCCAAGGCCATCCGCATCACGCCCGGCGCCGTCTCCGCCGACCACCCGGAAAGCGCCCACATCGAAAAGGCGCCGAAGGAGTTCGAGATCGACATGCTCCGCTGCATCTACTGCGGGTTCTGCCAGGAAGCCTGTCCGGAGGAGGCCATCGTGCTGCAAAATCTCTACACGCTCAACGGCCGCTCCCGCACCGAGCTCGTCCACAACAAGCAGAAACTCTACGAACTCGGCGGCACCCTGCCCGACGCCCACGCCAAGTGGGACAAGAAGCTGGCCGCCGAGCAGCGCGGCAACCAACGCCACTGATCCCTTTCGCGCCATGCCCGCCCTTCCCTTCTACATCCTCTCGGCGATCACCGCCGGTTGCGCACTCGGCACCGTCGCCCTGCGCAACACCGTCACCGCCGCCTTCTGCCTGCTCGGCAGCCTGCTCGGCATGTCCGGCCTGTTCGTGCTGCTCGACGCCTACCTGCTCGCCGCGCTGCTCGTGCTCGTGTACGCCGGCGCCATCGTCGCCCTCTTCGTGTTCATCGTGATGCTGCTCGACGTGCGCGGCTCCGACACGCGACCGGCCACACGCGTTTCGCTCGCGGCCGCCGGCGTGGCGTTTGCCGTGCTTGGCGCGGGCCTCGCGGTCACCTTCGGCCGCAACCTCATGGCCACGCCCGCCCCGCTCGCCGAAGCCCCCGGCCTCGGCGCCTCGCTCAAGTTCTATGGCGAGCAACTTTTCACCACCTACCTGCTGCCCGTGCAGATCGTCGGCTTCCTGCTGCTGATCGCCATGCTCGGCGTGATCGTCATCAGCAAACGTTTCGCCCCCGTGGAGGACGCCAAATGACCGTCGGACTCGACCAATACCTGTTCCTGAGCGCGCTGCTCTTCGCCATCGGCTTCTTCGGCGTGCTCGCGCGCCGCAACGCCATCGTGATCTTCATGAGCCTTGAGCTCATGCTCATGGCCTCGACGCTCGCGCTCGTCGCCTTCTCGCGCTTCAACGGCACGTACAGCGGCAACGTCTTTGTCTTCTTCATCCTCGCCATCGCCGCTGCCGAAGTCGCCGTCGGTCTGGCCATCATCGTCGCCCTCTTCCGTCACCGAAAAACGGTGATGGTGGACGAACTCAACGCGCTGAAAAACTAACCGCCATGGCGCCCGACCTCCTCGCATCCCTCATTCTGGTATTGCCGCTCGCCTCGGCCGCGCTCTGCGCGCTCTTCCTGCGCCGCCAGGGCGGGCTCGCCTCCGCCGTCTCCGTGACGGCCGCCGCCGCCATCGCCGTGTGCTCCGGCCTGCTGATCTTCGGCGGCCACCGCGAGTTTCCCGCCTCGTGGGAATGGCTGCGCTTCGGCGACTTCGCGCTCTCCATCGGCTTCAAGTTCGACGATCTCTCCGCGCTGATGCTCTTCGTGGTCAGCTTCGTGGGCTTCCTGATCCACGTTTTCAGCCTCGGCTACATGCACGACGATCCGGCGCGCGGCCGCTACTTCGGCGGACTGTCGATCTTCATGTTTTCGATGCTCGGCATCGTGCTCGCCGACAATCTGCTGATGATTTTCATCTTCTGGGAGCTCGTCGGCTTCAGCTCCTACCTGCTGATCAACCACTGGTTCGAGCGCCCGAGCGCCGCCGCCGCCTCGAAAAAGGCCTTCATCGTCAACCGCGTGGGCGACTTCGGTTTCCTCCTCGGCATCATCCTCTGCTACTGGCTCAACGGCACCGTCAACCTGAGCGAACTCGCCGCCAAGAGCTCGGCCGGCGCGCTCGTCGCCAGCACCGCCGTGCCGCTGCTGCTGTTCTGCGGCGCCCTCGGCAAATCCGCGCAGATGCCGCTGCACGTCTGGTTGCCCGACGCCATGGAAGGCCCGACGCCCGTCTCCGCCCTCATCCACGCCGCCACGATGGTCGCCGCCGGTATCTATATGCTGTGCCGCGTGCACGTGCTGATGGTGCCCGACGCGCTCACCGCGATCATGTGGGTCGGCACGATCACCGCGCTCTACGCCGCCATCTGCGCGATCACGCAGCGCGACATCAAGAAGGTCCTCGCCTACTCCACGCTCTCGCAACTCGGCTACATGGTCGCGGCCTTCGGGCTGGGCTCGCTGGCGGTCGAGCACAACGTGACCACGCCGGGCGCAGCCGCCCTGGCCGCCGGCGTCGGCGCCGCGATGTTTCACCTGACCACGCACGCCTTCTTCAAGGCGCTGCTCTTCCTCGGCTCCGGCTCCGTCATCCACGGCTGCCACCACGAGCAGGACATCTTCAAGATGGGCGGGCTCGCCAAAAAGATGCCGGTCACGTTCGCCTGCTTCACCATCGGCGTGCTGGCGATCATCGGCATGCCCGGCCTGGCCGGCTTCTTCTCGAAAGACGCCATCCTCTACCTCGCGATGGAGAACAACACCTCCGTCTTCGCGGTCCTCACGATCACCGCCGTGCTCACCTCGTTTTACATGGTGCGCATGTGGAAACTCACCTTCCTCGGCGCGCCGCGCACCGAATCGTCGGAGCACGCCCACGAAGGCGGCTTCACGCTGTGGGCGCCGCTCGTGGTGCTCGCGATCCTCTCCATCGTCGGCGCGACCGGCCCGCTCGGGCTCTTTCCGAAACTCGCCGGCTCGGTCGCCACGTTGATCCCGGTGGCCCACGGCTCCGCGCACACGACCATCCTGCTCGTCTCGCTCGCCGTGATGCTCACCGGTGCCGCCGGTGCATGGTTCTTCTACCGCTCGTCGGAAAACGACGCGCTGGAGCAAGCCTCGCCCGGATTCTTCCGCGTGCTCGCCTCCAAGCTCTGGATCGACGAAGCCTACGGCTACTACGTCGCCAAGATTCAGCAGCCGTTTGCCCGCGCGCTCAGCTTCGTCGAGCAGATCGCGCTGGCCGGATTTATCATCCGCGGGCTGGCCGGCGTCGCCGGCGTGATCGGCATCGGGGCGCGCACCCTGCACATCGGCAACGTCCACGTTTACGTTTACTGGTTCCTGATCGGCGTCGTCCTCTTCTGGTCGTACGCGATGGGGCTGTTCTGACCATTTCAAAGCGATGACCTCTTTCGATCCCCTGCTTCTGGCAATCGTGGCGCCGCTCGCCGTGGCGCTCGCCATCGCACTCGGCCTGCCGAAACGCTGGTCGGTCCGGCTGGCCTACCTCGGATTCGGCCTCCCGGCGGCGCTCGCGCTGTGGTGCTGGACCCAGTTTCCCGCCGGACTCGGCGCCGACTACGCCTTCGTGCACCGCTACGCCACGGGCCTCGACGGCATCGGCATCTCGCTCAAGCTCGGCCTCAACGGCATCTCGCTGCCGCTCTTCGTGCTCGCCGGTCTGGTGGGCCTGGCCGCCGGGCTCTACGCCATCCAGTCGCAGGCCGAGCGTCTCAAGATCTACCTCATGCTGCTGCTCATCATGCAGGGCGGCCTAATGGGTGTCTTCGCCAGCATCAACATCTTCTATTTCTACTTCTTCCACGAACTCGCGCTCATCCCGACCTTCATCATGGTCGGCATCTGGGGCGGCCGCGACCGCAACTACGCGGCGATGAAGATGACGATCTACCTGACGCTCGGCGCGATGATCTCGCTGCTAGGCCTGATCGCCATCTACGTGAAGAGCGGCGCACAGAGTTTCGACCTGATCGCGCTGCGCGAGTCGCTCGCCGCCGACCCGATCCGCGCCGCCACGCAGAAGCACCTCTTCGGCATCCTGGTGTTCGGCTTCGGCACGCTCGTCTCGCTGTGGCCGCTGCACACCTGGGCCCCGCTCGGCTACGGCGCCGCGCCCAGCTCGGCCGCCATGCTCCACGCCGGCGTGTTGAAGAAATTCGGTCTCTACGGTCTGATCCAGATCGCCGTCACGCTGCTGCCGCTCGGTGGCATCGATCCGATCGTCATTCCGACGAGCATGATCTCGAAATCCATCCTGCCCGCCTGCTGGGAAAACGGCATCGCGCTCGACTGGATGACGATCCTCGCGACGCTCGCGGTGCTCGGCAACGTCTTCATCGTCGGCCTCATCACGATCGCGCAACGCGACCTCAAGCAGATGATCGGTTACAGCTCCGTGATGCACATGGGCTACGCGTTCCTCGGCATCGCAACGCTCTCGACGCTCGGCCTCGGCGGCGCGGTCATGCTGATGGTGGCGCACGGTCTATCGGTGGCGCTGCTTTTCCTGCTCTCGACCTGCGTCTATCACCGCACGCAGAGCTTCGATCTGCACGAGATGGGCGGGCTCGGCCAAAAGGCGCCGGTGCTCGCGGCCTTCTTCGTGGCCGCCACGCTCGCAGGCATCGGCCTGCCGGGCTTCGCCAACTTCTGGGGCGAGCTCACGATCTTCATCGCCGCGTGGAAATTCTCCCCGGTGCTCACGGTCTTCGCCGTCACCGGCATCGTGATCTCCGCGGTGTACGGACTGCGCGCCGCCGCCCGGATCTTCTTCGGCGAGCCGACGCCCGAGATGTTGAAGGATCTCAACGGCAAGGAGCCCACCGACCTGACCTGGGCGGAGAAAATCCCAGCGCTGATCCTCATCGCGGCGCTGCTGTTCGTCGGTTTCTGGCCGAAGAGCCTCTCGACCTCGCTCAACGCCGCGCTGCCGCAGCCCGCCGCAGTCGCCGCCGCCGAAGCCCCGGCGAAATAACCCGCCGCCACGCACGCCGCCCGGTGTTTCCCTTTATCCACTAACGCCTCCCTTTCCCGGATGAATTTAACCGACCTCCAATACGCCGCCGCCGACAATCTCTGGGTGGCCATCATGCCCGAGCTGATGCTCGGCGTGCTCGCGCTCGCGCTGCTCGCCCTGGAGATGCTGCTGCCCAAAAAGAATCACGACATCATTCCCGTCGTGTCCATGGCCGCACAGATCGGCATCCTCACCGGCCTGTTCGTGCGCTTCCGGACGGGGCTCGGCATCGATACCTTCAACGGCCTGCTGCACCACTCGCAGCCGGGCCAGTTCATGCGGCTGTTTTTCGTGCTCACGTCGCTGCTCGTCAGTTTCCTCGGCACGATCTCGCTGGCGAAGCAGAAGCTGCCGCGCATCGAGTTTTTCCACATCGTGCTCGTGATCACGGCGGCGCTCATGCTGCTCGTGCAGGCCAACCACTTCATCCTGCTCTTCGTAGCGCTGGAAACGGTGACCATCGGATTCTACATTCTCGTGAGCTACTTCCGCACCAGCCCGCTCTCGCAGGAAGCCGGCCTGAAATACCTGATCACCGGCGGCCTCAGCTCGGCGATCCTGCTCTTCGGCATCACGCTGCTTTACGGCGCGGCGGGCAACCCGGCGCTGGCCGGTCATGCGGCCGATCCGTTCAGCTTCCCGGCGCTGGCCCAGTTCCTCGCGCTCAATCCCGACAACCTGCTCGCCTCCGTGGGCATCGCCCTGGTGCTGTGCGGCGTGGCCTTCAAGATCGGCGCGGTGCCCTTCCAAATCTGGGTGCCCGATGTCTATCAGGGTGCGCCCACGCCCGTGACCGCGTTTCTCGCCGTTGCCTCCAAGGCCGCCGGTTTCGCGCTGCTGCTCCTCTTGGCACACACCGTTTTCGGCGCGTACCAGTCGCTCGTCGTCGCAATCCTCACGTTGATCGCCGCCGCCACGATCCTCTTCGGCAATTTCGCCGCACTCACGCAGCACAACGTCAAACGCCTCATGGGCCTGTCCGGCGTGGCGCACGCCGGCTACCTGCTGCTCGGCGTGGTGGCCTCGTTCTACGAGCCGATGGCGATCAGTGCCGTCTTCTTCTACCTCTTCGCCTACCTGCTGGCCTCGATGGCCGTCTTCGGCGTGATGGTGCATCTCGCCGGCTCCAACGACGCCGAGCAGACGCTCGACGACTACCACGGCCTCGCCAAGGAACGCCCGTTCCTCGCCACGGTGCTCGTGGTCGGGCTGGGCTCGCTGGCGGGCATTCCGCCGCTGGCCGGCTTCATCGGAAAACTGCTCGTGTTTATCGCGGCGTTTAAAGCCGGCCTGTATCCGCTGCTCGCGGTCGCGGTGCTCGGCGTGGTTGTCTCGATCTACTACTACTTCGGGTGGATCAAGTCGGCCACCTTCGCCATCTGGCGCGGCACCGCCGAGACCGGCGAGCAACCCGCCCCGGTGACGACGGCCGTCACGCCCGTGGCCGCCACCGTCCTCGGCCTGCTGGCGCTGAGCTCGGTCGTCCTCGGGTTCTACCAAGGCAGCTTCGGAGAGTGGCTCCTGCCGCTCGCCCAGTAAGCCGGACAGCACTTTCTCAACGCGAAACGCGGCCTGCATCGGGCCGCGTTTTTTGCGCCCAAACGGGCCTGCCGCGTCAGGTTCTCACCTAGGGACGACGGCGCATTCCCTACAAAGGAATCTCGGCCGCCCCTGTTTTCTTCGGCGCGCGGGTGCCCATCTTGTCGGCAATGACCGACCCGCCCGAGATTCACGCCCGACCCGTCGAGAGAACGGCGTTCACCTCTGCCCAGGTGGAAGACGAACTCACGCACCTGCTCTACCGCTCCGCAGGCTTCAGCCTCAGCGCCAACGCCATTCTTGCCGTACTCCTGGTCTGCGGCGTGTGGGCGCATGCAAACCCGCGCACCGCGCTGGTCTGGGGCGCGGCGATCCTCACCGTCACGGCCGCGCGCATTTTTCTCGCCCGCCTCTACCTCCGGCGGAAGGAGTCGGCGCCCGACCAGACCTTCTGGCGCCGCGCTTTCGGGCTGGGCTTGCTGGTCTCCGGCGCGGTCTGGGGCGTCGCCGGCTGGCTGTTTATCGCGAACGACGATCTCCTCACACGCTGCATCGTGGTCCTCATCATCACCGGACTCAACGCAGGCGCCACACGGGCGCTCTCGCCGATGCGTTATTACTTCGGGCTGTATGTCGCACTGACGCTCGGCCCGATGGCCCTGCGCATGCTCGTCGACGGCGAGCCTGGCTCATGGACCCTCGCCGGCTGCACGCTCACGTATGCCCTTTTCCTCCTCCACACCGCGACGCGCCACCACAAAGACCTGCAACACCTCTACCGGCTCATCCTGGAAAACGACCGTCTCGTCGCCACGCTCAGCGAAGCCAAGGAGCGCGCCGAATCCGCCAACCGCGCCAAGAGCGAATTTCTCGCCACCATGAGCCATGAGATCCGCACGCCGATGAACGCCGTGGTAGGCATGCTCCAGCTCCTGGAAAGCTCACACCTCGATGCCGAGCAGTCCGAGCAGATCGCCGTCGCCCAGCGCGCGGCCTCCAGCCTCCTCGCCCTGATCAACGACATCCTCGACCTCTCGAAAATCGAGCATGGCAGGATCGAGCTCGAAAACATCTCCTTCGATCCCCTGAGCGTGGCCGACGACACGCTTGCCATGATCGCCCCGCGTGCCGAGGCCCAGAAACTGGCGCTCCAGCTCGACACCCCGCCCGGCCTGCCGGCCCGCATCCTCGGCGACCCCACACGCCTACGCCAGGTGCTCATCAACCTCGCCGGCAACGCCGTCAAATTCACCCAGCGAGGCAGTGTCACGCTCTCGATCACACCCGTGCGGCAGGAGGGCGCCTGCGTTGTCCTGAAATTCAGCGTGCGCGACACGGGCATCGGGATGGATGCAGCGACCCTCGCGAAACTCTTCCACAAGTTCACACAGGGAGACAGCTCGATGACGCGCCGCTACGGCGGCACCGGACTCGGGCTGGCGATCTCCCAGCGCCTCGTGCAGCGCATGGGCGGCGAGATCGCGGTGCGCAGCCAGCCAGGCGCCGGATCGGAGTTCAGTTTCGAACTCCCCTTTCTCATCACGGACAAAAACACGCCCGATGCCTCCGGGCGCGCCGGCCCCCACGCAACCCAGGGCGCCCAGGTGCCCGCCAACACGCTGATCCTCGTGGTGGAGGACGATTGGGCCAACCAGCGCGTGCTCGAACTGCTCCTGCGCCAGTTCGGCTACCTGCCCACGATCGTCGACAACGGCACCGACGCGCTCGCCCGGGCCTGCTCCGGACCGTGGGCCCTCGTTTTGATGGACATCCAGATGCCCGGCCTCGACGGACGGGAAACCACGCGCCTGATCCGGCGCCATCTGGCCGGCCGGCGGCTCCCCATCGTGGCCATCTCAGGCAATGTGCGCCCAGAGGCAAGGCGGGCCTGCCTCGCCGCCGGCATGGACGATTTCCTCTCAAAACCGCTCACCGCCGACACCCTGCTCCAATGCCTCGTAAAATGGGCGAAGCCACCCGCGGCGTGAAGCCGGGGCGACGGGCGCCGCGATGTCAGAGGACAAAGGGATTGTAGCGGCGCTCGTGGCCGACAGTCGTCAACGGCCCGTGTCCCGGTGCGATCACGGCCGCATCGGGCACGCCGCGCAGCACGCGTTGCACGCTCTCATGAAGCCGGCGACAGCAGAAGTGCGCACCGCCGACCGAACCGGCAAAAATCAAATCGCCCGAGACGAGCACCGGCACGCCCTGCGGGGCACGGCGCGAGCGCACGAGGTAGGCATTGTGGCACGCGGCGTGGCCGGGCGTGTGGAGCGCCGTCACCGAGACGTGCTCGCCCGTCCAGTCGCCTCCATCGGCCAGGGGGCGTGCGCAGCCGCACGGCGTTGTTGCGCCCTCGGGCACAAACGCCGCCTGCACTCCGAGGTGTTGCACGATCTCGCACAAGCCGCCCGTGTGCTCCTGCTCGATGTGGGTGATGAAAATCGCGTCGATCTGCCGGATGCTTTTGGGCCAGACCGCCTGCAACTCGGCGAGATTGGCGCCGGTGTCGAAAAGCACGCCACGCCCGCTGCCGCATTCGGAAACGATGTAGGCATTGGCCACGCCGATGCCATGGGGCATCCGCAGCGGGAACAGGCAGAAGGGCAGACCCTCGATCGCCGGCCTCGGGTAGGCCCCGCGCGCCAGCGCACACAACCCGACCTCGTTGAGCGAGAGCACCTGTGCGAGACGGCGCAACTCCTCGCAGCTCAAGTCGCTGCGCCAGTCCAGCGCATCGTTGATCCGCGCCACTGCGATCCCGGCACGCGCCGCCGCTTCACCGGCGGTCAGACCGGCGCGGCAGAGGGCTTTTTCGAGCACATCGCCCAATTCGTCCTCCAAAGGAACTGTTTCCAAGTCACACACGAGTGGCCGACCGTAGCGGGCCTCCGCACCCGGCGCAAAAATGATTTTGAGTTTTTCGCGCCCCTCGGCCCATTTCGTCCCCCCATGGACGCGATCCAACAAGAGGTTCTCGATATCTTCAAACGCACGAAAGCCCTTCTCCAGGGCCACTTCATCCTGCGCTCCGGCCTGCACAGCGGCCATTTCTTCCAGTGCGCACAGGTGTGCCAACGCATGGACGCCGTCGAGCGCCTCGCCCAGCTCCTGTTGCCCAAGCTCTCCGCCCTGTCCTACACGACCGTGCTCGCCCCCGCGATGGGTGGCCTCGTGATCGGCCAGGAGGTCGCGCGCCAGAGCAAGTCCCGCTTCATCTTCGCGGAAAAAGAAAACAACGTCCTCGTCATGCGTCGCGGCTTCACGCTCACCCCCGGCGAGCGCGTCCTGATCGTCGAAGACGTCGTCACCCGCGGCGGCCGCGTGCTGGAGTGTCTGGAAATCGTGCGCAAAGCCGGCGGCACGCCCGTCGGTGTCGCCATGCTCGTGGACCGCAGCGCCGGGCAGACACGCTTCGACGTGCCCGCCGTCGCCTTGCTCGAACTCAGTTTCCCGACTTACGCGGCCGACCAGCTTCCGCCCGAGCTCGCGGCCCTGCCGGCCTCAAAACCCGGCAGCTGAGAGCCGGTTAAAACACCAGCCGGGGCCACGTTATTCAAACCACCCACATGGGTGGTTTTTTATGCCCGCATGGGGCGAAAATGAGCGGTCGAGTTGTTCATCCTCGGGAACTTGAGCTAGAGTGCGCCACCGCGAGGCACAGGCCCCGCGGCCCTTCCTTTTCCACCCTCGTTCTCCCCCCATGCCACTTCGCCCAAGCGCCCCCACCTCGGCCTTACCCCACGCAAGGCCACGTGACCCCATGGCATGAACACCCCGCGCCCGTCCATGCGTCTGCTCCATACGCATTTCCTCCCAGGTCTCCCGCGCGCCGCCCAATGGACGTTCGGACTGGCCCTCCTGCTGCTCGCCCTCGGCGCTCCCCACACCCTCTACCCCACCCCCTGGGCCCGCACCGCCGCACTCTACGTCGGCGCCTCCGGCCTCATTCTTCTCCTCCTCGCCACCGTACGGGTCAGCCGCCACCTCCGCGAGACCGAGGCTCTCCAGAAACGCACTGAAGTCGCCCGCCAACGCTTCGCCCGCGTGGTCGAGCAGACCTCCGAAATCGTCTTCATCACCGACGCCCGCGGCACCATCGACTACGTCAACCACGCCTGCGAAGAGGCCACCGGCTACCGCGCCGCCGAGCTACTCGGGCACAAGCCCAGCCTATTCAAATCCGGCCTGCACGACGCCGACTTCTACCTCCACCTGTGGGGCACCCTGCTCGGCGGCCACATCTTCACCGCCGTCTTCGCCAACCGCCGCAAAAACGGCGAGATCTACTACGAGGAAAAATCGATCGCCCCCATCCGCGACGACCGCGGACAGATCGCCCATTTTGTCTCCACCGGCCGCGACATCACCGCGCGCCACCTCGCCGAGTCCGCCCTCACCCAAAACGAGGAGCGCCTCCGCATCGCCACACTCCAGACCGGGCAATGCATCTACGACCACGCCCTCGGACCGGGTGTCATCCGCTGGATCGGCGCCACACGAGAGCTCCTCGGCCGCACTCTAGGAGAGCTCGCCGACCACGACCTCGCCGACTGGACCGCGCTCATCCACCCGGATGACCGTGAGGACTACACCCGCCGGCTCCACGAGACCCAGCAAGCCGGCGGCCGCTACGCCTTCGAGTACCGGACCACCCGCAAGGACGGCTCCATCCTTTTCGTCGCCGATCGCGGCGCCGTCCTCTGCGACGAACAGGGGCACCCGCTCCGCCGTATCGGCGCCATCCTCGACATTTCCGAACGCAAACGTTTCGAGGCCGAGCTCCACCAGGCCAAGGACGAACTCGAACTGCGCGTCCAGGAGCGCAGCGCCGAAGTCATCGCCAGCGAACGCCGCTTCCGCGCCATCTTCGAAAACAGCGGCACCGCCATCGCCTACAGCGACCGCGCCGGCATCGTCCAATTCGTCAACCAGGCCTTCTGCGAACTCGTCGGCTACTCCCACGAAGAGCTGGCCGGCCAGCACACCGGCAAGTTCACCCACCCATCCGATCTCCTCGCCGAAGTCCCCATGCTCCAGGAGATCAACACCGGGAAACGCGACCACTACCGCGTCGAAAAACGCTTCCTCACCAAGGACGGCATCACCCGCTGGATCGACCTCTCCGTCGCCGTCATCCGCGACGATCGCAACACCCCCCTCCACCTCGTCAGCACCGCCCTCGACATCACTGCCCGCAAGGCCATCGACCGCCGCGAGCAACAGCTGCGTACCTCCCTCGAACGCCTCGCACGCGGCTCCCCGCTCACCAGTGTCCTCGCCGAAATCGTCCGCGCCATCGAGGAGGAGAGCCCCGGCGCCCGCGGCGCCATCTTCCTCACCAGCCCCGAGCGCGACTGCCTCCAAATCGGTGCCGCCCCCAGCCTCCCTCATGCCTTCAGCCGCGCCATCGAGGGCACCCCCATCGACACCGCCCACGGCGTCAGCGCCTCCGCCGCCGCCAGCTGCCGGCGCATCATCGCCGAAGACCTCCACTCATTCCCGCTTCCAGAGAGCATCCGCGACGCCACCGACCGCGCCAGCCTGCGCTCCGCCTGGGCCGAGCCCGTCCTCGCCACAGACGGCCAGGTCATCGGCGTCTTCACCATTTTCCACCACACGCGCCACGCGCCCTCCCCCGACGAGATCCACTTGGTCAGCTCTACGGCCAGCCTCGTCGGCATCGCCATCGAGCACTCCCGCAACATTGAGCGCCTCCGCAAACTCTCCCGCGCCGTCGAGTTCAGCCCCGCCTCCATCGTCGTCACGGACCTCCACGGCAAGATCGAGTACGTAAACCCCAAATTCACAGAAATCACCGGCTACACGCAGGAGGAGGCCCTCGGCAAAAATCCACGCATCCTCCGCTCCCCCTGCACCCCGCCCGAAGTCCACAAAGAGCTTTGGAAGACCATCAGTGCCGGCCAGACCTGGCACGGCGAGTTTCAAAACCTCAAGAAGAACGGCGAAGAGTACTGGGAGTTCGCCAGCATCTCCCCCATCACCGACGCCCAGGGCCGGCCCACCCACTACATCGCCGTCAAAGAAGACATCACCGCGCGCAAACACACCGAGCGTGCCCTCCAGCAGGCCAAACTCGCCGCCGAAAACGCCGCCCAGGCCAAGAGCGAATTTCTCGCCGCCATGAGCCACGAGATCCGCACCCCCATGAACGGCGTCGTCGGCATGACCCAACTCCTCCTCGGCACCACGCTCTCCGCCCAGCAACGCGACTTCGCGGAAACCATCCGCTCCAGCGCCGACACCCTGCTGACCATCATCAACGACATCCTCGATTTCTCCAAAATCGAAGCGCGCAAGATGCCCCTCAGCCCGGCCGACACCGACCTTCTCGAGCTCGTCGAAGCCCCGCTCGACCTCCTCGCCGAGCGCGCCCAATCCAAAAACCTCGACCTGCTCAGCTGGGTCGCCCCCGCCGTCCCCCGCTACGTCAAAGTCGACCCCGTCCGCCTCCGCCAGATCCTCACCAACCTCATCGGCAACGCCATCAAGTTCACCGACCACGGCGAGATCTGGCTGCGCGTCCAGGTCGAATCCCAAGACGACGCCAACGCCCTCCTGCGCTTCGCCGTCACCGACACCGGCATCGGCATCTCCCCCTCCGATCTCACCCGCCTGTTCGAAGCCTTCAGCCAGGTCGACGCCAGCACCGTCCGCCGCGCCGCCGGCACCGGCCTCGGACTGGCCATCTCCAAACAACTCGTCGAACTCATGGGCGGCCACATCGGCGTCGAAAGCCGCGAGGGCGAGGGCTCCACCTTCTGGTTTACCCTCCCCCTGCCCAAAACCACCCCGCCCGCCGGCACCTCTGCCGACCTCGACCCCGCCTGCCTCGCTGGACTGCGCGTCCTCATCCTCCACCCCAGCGCCAACGTCCGCAACAGCCTCGCCCAGCGCCTCCAGCCTTTCGGCATCCAGGTCAGCATGGCCATGCACACGGCCGATGCCCTCGCACTCGCCAACCCCTCCTCGGGAAATCCTCCCCACGATATTGCCCTCGTGCACTTCGATGTCCACGGCCGCCTCGGCTGGGACTTCGCCGAAGCCATCTGGGCCGATCCCTCCTTCGCCAAACTCAAAATCGTCGCCCTCGTCCCACTCCGCCACCTCACCGAAATCCGCTGGCTGGAGCAAAACGGCATCCACGGCGTCCTCGGCCAACCCGTCCGCCAGATCCCCCTCCTCCAGACACTCGGCACCCTCTCCGGCCGCTTCGACCCGCCCAAACCGGCCCCCGCACAACCCGCCCCGCCCCCGATCGACAGCCACCCCCTCCACCACAAACCCGAGGAATTCCGCCTCCTCCTCGTCGACGACAACACCGTCAACCAGAAGGTCGGCAAACAACAACTCGCCCGTCTCGGCTACCACGCCGAAGTCGCTGGCGACGGCCTCGCCGCCCTCCGCGCTGTCGAGAACCGCCCCTTCGACCTCATCCTCATGGACTGCCAGATGCCCGACATGGACGGCTACGAAACCAGCCGCCGCATCCGGCAGTGGGAGCGCCAGCACAAACTCCGCCCCACCCACATCCTCGCCATGACAGCCAATGCGCTCCAAGGCGACCGGGAGAAATGCCTCAGCGCCGGCATGAACGACTACCTCAGTAAACCCGTCCGACTCGAAGACCTCAAAGTCGCACTCGCTCGCGGCCTGGGGCTACCCGCGCCCCAGCAATGAAGGCCGACGCGCTCCAACGCACGGTCCAGTACCTAGCCGCCGGCCTCGGCGCGCTCCTCCTCATCCTCCTGTTTGGAGCCACACGCCACCTGCTCGGGCACATCCTCTGCTGGCTCGCCCTCGCCACCTTCGCCGCACTGCTCATTGCCCTCGCACTCCAGCGCCGCCAACTCGTCGCCACCCTCCATCAACAACACGACGAACGCAGCCAGCTCCTCCGCAACCTCGACCAGCGCGTCCGCGAGCTCTCCATGCTCCAGCAACTCGCCCGTCTCCTCGACGATGGCGCCGGCCCCATCGACGCCCCGCGACTCCAAGCCCTCGCCAACGCCATTCCCTCCGGCTTCCGCGACGGCCACGCCTTCCACGCACGCGTTTCCTACCATGGCCTCATCGGCCGATCTGCTCCGACCGACGACAGCACAAGCCGCTACAGCTCCTTCTCCTACCGCACCCTCGGCGGCAACCTCCTCGCCATCGAGCTCGCCCCCGTCCAGGACGCGCATCCCTTCACCCCCGACGAACGCCGCATCCTCGAATCGGCCGCCGAACTCGTCCGCAACAACATCGAGCGCCACGAATCCGCACACATCCTCGCCCAACGCGAGACCCTCCTCAGCCAGCTCGTCGAGCACGCCCCCGTCGCCATCGTCATCGCCTCCGGCGACCCACTCCGATCCCGCCTCATCAACCGCCGCTTCACCCAGCTCACCGGCTACACCATCGAAAACGCCCCCGACATCGAAGCCCTCTGGGCCGTCCTCTTCCCCGACTTCTTCTACGGCGACGAAATCCGTGCCCAATGGGAAAACCATCTCGCCGACGCCACTCGGACCAATGCCGCCATGGTCCCCGTCTCAGCCGCCATCACCACCCACGACCGCACCACCCTCCAGATGGAGCTCTCCACGGTCGTCATCGGCGATCACACCATCCTATTCTGGCAGGATTTCACCGAAATACGCAGCCAGGCCGAGGCCCTTCGCCGCGCCCAGATGGACCTCGAACAACGCGTCCTCGTCCGCACTCTGGAGCTCCAGCACACCAACCACTCCCTGGAATCAGAAGTCCGCGACCGCAAACGTGCCGAAGACCGCATGCGCGCCCTCACCTCGGCGCTCCCGGACATCGCCTACATCCTCGACCGCGAAGCCCGCTTCGAGGAGGTCCTCTCCTCCGTCAGCCCCGTCCCAGGCACCCCGCCGGAGGTCCTCCAAGGCCGCCGCCTCGCCGAAGTCCTCCCGGCCGAGATCGCACTCGCCCTTCACCAAACCGCGATCCAAGCCATTGAGACACGCCGCACCCAGCACATCGAGTACCAGCTCTCCGACCACGACACCCCACGCTGGTTCGAAGGCCGCGCCGCCCCCCTCGTCATCGACGCAGGCGAGCGCCACCTCGCCGTCTTCATCGTCCGCAACATCACCGAACGCAAACAGGCCGAACAAACCGTCCGCGAAAACGAAGCCCGCCTGCGCGCCATCTTCGAAGCCAGCAACACCGGCTTCTTCTTCCGCGACCGCGCCGGCCACATCCTCTACGCAAACGACGCCTACGCACGGCTCTTCGGCTACACCCGCAGCGAAATCGTCGGCCTCGACCCAAGCACTTTCCTCGCGCCCACGTCCGCCCAGGCCGAGCGCACCTTCCTCGACGAAATCAAAAACAGCCAGCGCGACGGTTTCCGTCTCGAAAAGCAGGGGGTCACCAAAAACGGCGAAAAAGTCTGGATCGATCTATCCGTCGCCGTCGTCCGCGACGAGCGCGGCGACGCCCTCTACCAAGTCGGCGTCGCCATCGACATCACTGCCCGCCGACTCTCCGAAGAGCGCCTCCACGCCACCCTCGCCGAGCTCGAACGCTCCAACCGCGACCTCGAGCAATTTGCCTACATCGCCTCGCACGACCTCCAGGAGCCCCTCCGGCTCGTCGCCAGCTACGTCCAGCTCCTCGCTCAACGCTACCGCCAGAAACTCGATGCCGAAGCCGACGAGTTCATCGCCTATGCCGTCGATGGCGCCCAGCGTATGCAGAAACTCATCCAAGACCTCCTCGCCTACTCACGTGTCGGCCGTGCGCTTCACTTCGCCCCTGTCGATTGCACACGGCTCGTCTCCGATGTCTGCGACAACCTCAAACTCGCGATCCAGGACGCCCATGCCACCGTCGAAACCACGCCCCTCCCCACCGTAGAAGGCGATCCCACCATGCTCGCCCAGCTCTTCCAAAACCTCATCGCCAACGCCCTCAAATTTCACGGCGAAGCCCCTCCTCACGTACGCATCGACGCACTCCACCTTCCAGACGAGCACCAGTGGCGACTCTCTGTCCAAGACAACGGCATCGGCATCGACCCGGAAGCCTTCGACCGCATCTTCGTCATATTCCAGCGCCTCCACACCCGCCGCAAATACCCCGGCTCCGGCATCGGCCTGTCCATCTGCAAAAAAATCGTCGAGCTCCATGGCGGCCGTATCTGGGTCGAGTCCGCTCCCGACCACGGCAGCACCTTCCTATTCACCCTGCCCGAAGCCAGCGAGACCTGAGCGGCACGGCAGCGCCCCCGCCAGTTGCATCACCGTCCCTTTCGCATTCGTTGCCAGAAACAGCCCCATGTCACTCGCCACGTCCACTCCCACGCCCAAGCCCCCCCCTCGGTCGATCCTCATCGTGGAAGACGATCCAGGCCAGGCGCGCCTCATCCAGATGTCGCTGGCCAACATCGAGCCCCCACCCTTTGCCTGCCAGATCGCCGAGACGCTCGCCGACGCCTGGGCCGCCCTCGACTCAAAGCCCATCGACGCCGTCCTCCTCGACCTCACGCTCCCCGACAGCTCCGGCGCCCCGACACTCGAAAAAACCCACGCAAAATACCCCAACTTTCCCATCGTCGTCCTGACCGGCATCGACGACGAGAAACTCGGGCTCCAGCTCGTGCACGCCGGAGCCCAGGATTACCTTCCCAAAGGTCAGGTCACCCCCGCTCTGCTCGCGCGCACCATTACCTACGCCATCGAGCGCAAACAGACCCTCGTCGAACGCGAGCACCTCCTCGCCGAGCTGCGCGCAGCCCTCACCGAAGTGAAGACCCTCACCGGCCTCATCCCCATCTGCGCCAACTGCAAAAAAGTCCGGGACGATCAAGGCTACTGGGACCAGGTCGAGAGCTACATCTCCGCACGCACCACAGCCAGCTTCAGCCACGGCATCTGTCCGGAGTGCGCGAAAAAACTCTACCCCGGAATCGACCTCTATCCCGACGAGCCCAAGACCGAGCCGGCCGCCCACGGCAACGCCTGAAAAAAAACGCCGCCTCGTTTTCGGGCGGCGTCAATCCTGCGGCGGTGACGATGCAATCAGCGCATCTTGACCGTGGTCTTCCGCAACATGTTTTCGCTGCGCACCAGCACCGTGTAGTTGTCCAGATTCTGCCGGCCCTTCGGCGATACGAAAAACACGTCCGAGAAACCGCGCGGCGCGATGTCGAGGCCGTAGAACGGCGTCGCATCGCCATCCGGCCGCTCGTGAGTGCGGAATGAGCACCCCACCTCCGTGTAAATCGGCTTGTCGAGGCGGTTGCGCAGACGCAGCCACACCCGCACGCTTCCATCCGTCAGCGGATGGGCTTCCACGTGCTCGAGCAATACCTGCACCGTGTGCGCCGACGACGACACGATATCCAGCGGCACCAGCACGACTCCGGTCCAATCACGCTCCTTCAGCTCGCTGGCGGTGCCGTCAGCCGTCAACCCCTTCACCGGCGCAAGAATTGAGGGCACCACGGGGGCCACTTGAGCGGTCGATGACTCGGCCGGAGCCGGGGCGACCTCGGGCTCAGCCGGTTTCTCCGTAGCCGGAACCGGTTCCCCAGGCGCAGCTGCCTCGGCCGAGGCAGGCACGGCACTCGTGGCCACACCGGGTGTCGCCATCGGTTTTTCCCCAAGCGACGGCATCGCTTCCGGGAAACGCGTCACCGCCTCCTGCTTATGCGGCTTGACCTCGGGAGCCGGTGGATTCGTCAGTCGGTTGACCGTCGCCTCGGGCGTCGCCGGAGCGATCGGCGTGATCGGTTTGGGCGCCGGGCGGGGAGCCGGAGGCGGGGCCGATTCCTCCTTGGTACAGCCGGCCTGACCAGCGAGCATCAGGACAGCCAGGGATATTGCGGAAACCTTGGTGGTAATGAATTTACACATGGAGTACTTGAAGCGCGACGAGGGAATAACATCCCCCCGTTGCCCGCAATCATTCACTTGGCAAAAAACCCGTTAACTTTTTACAAACGCCCGATCACGCGCACGCACCAACGTCGAACGCCGCAAAAATCTATGAAGGGAATTCGGCCATCCGGGTGTTCTGCCGAGCAACCACATCCTTCTCATGAAAGCCTCAACCTTGCTTCTCTCGTTCGCCCTCGGACTCGCCTCCGTCGGTGCCGCCACCGCCCAAACGACCGCCCCGCTCGCCGACTGCGCCCCCGGCGCGATTGAGCGTCCGCTCCCCGAATATCCCATCACCCTTCGTAAGACCCATGTCACGACCGGCCTCGCCCAGGTCGCCATCTGCATCGATGCCGAGGGCAAACTCGCCGACATCCTCGTCATCCGCTACACCCGCGAGGAGTTTGCGACCGCCACCGTCAACGCCCTCAAAAAATGGCGGTTCACCCCGGCCATCCGCAATGGCGTGCCCGTGACAGCCCAGACCGAGCTCACCTTCCACTTCGAAAACACCGGCATGGTCGTCGTCGACGACGTCAGCAGCATCGTCGAAACCTTCCTGCACGGCGACATGCGCAACACCATTATCACCTATAAGCCCGCCACGCTCCAGGAGCTCGACCGCATCCCCACGCCCATCACCGCGACCGCCCCGCGCTACGGCCGCGACTTGTCCGAAAAAGGCATCCACGGCTCGGTCCTCGTCGAGTTCTTCATCGATGAAAAGGGAGCCATTCGCATGCCGGCCGTCCTCAAGGCCGACCATCCCGAGCTCGCCAGCCTCGCCATCGAGGCCATCACGACGTGGAAATTTGAGCCGCCGCTGTGCCACCGCCAGCCCGTCCTCGTCCGCGCGCAGCAAGTCTTCAAATTCGAGCCCGGCAAGCCCCAGCCCTGACCGACTTTCCCGGGATGGGAAGGTGATCGAGCCTCGGGGGAGTGCACGACCCACCCGCCAATCCCTGAAACAAAAAGGCGGGACGAGTATCCCTCGTCCCGCCTCCAGTTTTTAAATTCCAGGCGCCGTTTACCGACGGCGCTTTTTTGCGGGCACCCAGTCCGCCGTGATCACCGAGGAAAAGCCGCCGCGGGCCTTCCATTTCGCAATGATCGTCAGACTGCGCGGCTTGAGCGCCGCACCGAGGTCGTCGCAAATCTTGTTCGTCGCCGCCTCGAAGAATATCCCCTCGTTGCGAAACGCGTGGAAATACAGCTTCAGCGACTTCAGCTCCACGCAGGTTTTATCCGCCACGTAGCGCACCGTGATCTCCGCAAAGTCCGGATGGCCGGTCTTCGGGCACACCGAGGTGAACTCGTGGTGCGTGTGCTCGATGATGTAGTCGCGATGGGCGGCGGGATTGGGAAACGTCTCCAGGATTTTCGGGTCGGCCATGCCTTCCTCTTGCCAGAATGCGCCACACCGAGGCCAGCGCGAAATCGCCACCAAGGCGATCAGGTCGCCGTCTCCGTGAAACGCTGCTCGCGGATCACCGTGATCTTGATCGTGCTCGGGTACTGCAATTCTTCCTCGATCCGGCGCCGCAGCGTCTTGGCCAGCTCGCGCGCCTTCTCATCGGTCACGACCTCCGGCTTCACCACCACCCGGATTTCGCGCCCGGCCTGGATCGCAAACGCCTGCTGCACCCCCTCCAGGTTGAACGCCAGTTTTTCCAACCGCTCCAGCCGCTGGAGATAATTGGTCATCGACTCCGCACGCGCCCCCGGCCGCGCCGCCGAAATCGTATCGGCCAGGATCACCAGCCCCGCGTAAATCGTCTCGGGTTTCACCTCCTCATGGTGCGACGCCACCGCGTTGACCACGATCGGCGTCTCCCCGTACCGCTTGATAAACTCCGCGCCGACGGTCGCATGGCTCCCCTCGTACTCGCCATCCACCGACTTGCCGATGTCGTGCAGCAAGCCCGCGCGCTTCGCGATGTTCGGATCGAGCCCCACCTCGCTCGCGAGCATCGACGCGAGGAATCCCACCTCGATCGAGTGATCGAGCATGTTCTGCGTGTAGCTAAAGCGATACTTCAACTTGCCCAGCAGCTTGATGATCTCCGGATGCAGGCCGTTGATGTTGAGCTTCGCCACCGCCGCCTCGCCGGCCTCGGTCGTGTGCAGCTCGATCTCCTCCTGCGCCCGCTTCACAAAATCCTCGATGCTCGCCGGGTGGATGCGCCCATCCTTCACCAGACTGTCCAGCGCCACACGCGCCACTTCACGGCGGACCGGGTCGAACGACGAGATCAGCACCATCTGCGGCGATTCGTCGATCAGCAGCGTCACTCCAGTCGAAGCTTCAAAGGCTTTGATGTTGCGCCCCTCACGGCCGATGATGCGACCCTTCATCTCCTCGCTCGGCAGATGGACGATCGTCGCGGTGATGTCGTTGTTCGGCTGGCTCGCCAGCCGCTGCATCGCAGCGATCAAAATTCGCTTCGCCTGGCTCTGCACCTCCTGCTCGGAGCGCTCCAGCATCTCGCGCCGCAGCGCGCGCAGTTCGTCCTGCGACTCCAACATCACCTCGTCGCGCAACTGCTTCTTGATGTCCTCCGCATCCATGTGCGCCACGCCCTCCAGCCGCTTGCGCAGCGACCGCGACAAATCCCGCATCGCATCGCGCGCCTGCTTGATCGCCACACCCTCGCGAGTCAGCCGCTCCTGCCGTTGCTCCAACTGATAGTCGAGCAATGCCAGCGACTCCTCGTGCGCCCGAATCTCGCGCAGCTTCACATCCATCTCGATCTCGCGGCGGTCGAACTCCCGGTTCGTCTCCGCACGCTTCTCGGAAATCTCCTCATCGGCACGCTGCTTCACCTCCTGGGCAGCCACAGCTGCCTCGCGCTTCGCCACTTCCACCAATTCCGACGCATTCTGCCGAGCCACCCGGCGCGCATTGCGCGTGATCACCCAGACAACGCCAAACCCCAACGCACCGCCGACTAGGAACTCCACGACGAGCGCCCACTCCACGGCATCGCTCTCCGCCAGCAGCATCGCAAAATCGACTACAGGTACGATCATCAAGGGGTTGGCACCGTAGCTCCGGAGTTCCAAATCTCAAGTTTATATCCAACGTGCCAGGCACCTGCAAAAACACCCATCCGCGTCCCCGCATTTTCACCCGCCCGCCTTTATCTCGCACCTTTCTCTCACATTTTACCGGAGCCTTTTCTTGCTGCGCTCCACTTCGATCCGCGCCTCGATTCCCCCAACTCCCCAACGACCATGCCTCACACGCCAGCCCCCACCCGCTACGACAATCCCGCGCTCTACCGCCGATGCGGCCACAGCGGGCTCAAACTCCCCGTCATCTCCCTCGGCCTCTGGCACAACTTCGGCGCTCAGGACGACTACGCCAACAGCCGCGCCCTCCTCCTGCGCGCCTTCGATCTCGGCATCACCCACTTCGACCTCGCCAATAACTACGGCCAGCCCCCCGGATCCGCCGAGACCACCTGCGGCCGCGTCCTCCGCGAAGACCTCGCCGCCCACCGCGACGAGCTCATCATCTCCACCAAAGCCGGCTACGACATGTGGCCAGGCCCCTACGGCAACTTCGGCTCGCGCAAATACCTCCTCGCTTCGCTCGACCAGAGCCTCGCGCGCCTCGGCCTCGACTACGTCGACATCTTCTACCACCACCGCCCGGACCCCGACACGCCCATCGAGGAGACCATGGGCGCGCTCGACCACGCCGTGCGCTCCGGCAAAGCCCTCTACGTCGGCCTCTCCAACTACAACGCCGCGCAGACTGCGCGCGCCGCCGCCATCCTCCGCCAGCTCGGCACGCCCTGCCTCATCCACCAGCCGCGCTACAACCTCTTCGACCGCTGGCCGGAAAACGGCCTCCTCGACGTCCTCACGCAGGAAGGCATCGGCGGCATCGTCTTTTCCCCGCTCGCGCAAGGCCAGCTCACCAACCGCTATCTCAACGGCATCCCGGCCGACGCCCGCGCCGCGCGCGACCCGCGTTTTCTCAAGCCCGAGCACCTCACCGAGGAGAAACTCTCCAAAGTCCGCCGGCTCGACTCGCTCGCCCGCGCCCGCGGCCAGTCGCTCTCGCAACTCGCCCTCGCCTGGGTGCTCCGCCACCCGTCGATCACCAGCGCGCTCATCGGCGCCAGCAAGGTCAGCCAGATCGAGGATAACCTCGGCGTCGTCAAAAATCTCGCCCTCTCGTCCGACGAGCTCGCCGAAATCGACCGCATCGTCGCCGCGTGAACCTCCTCCTCTTCGAGTCTCACGAGATCGACCGCCCACTCCCGCGCACCGACGCCCGCGCACAGCACCTGCTTGAAATCCTGCACCGGCGCGAAGGCGATTCCTTCGACGCCGGCCTCGTCGACGGTCCCCGTGGCAAAGGCACACTCGTCGCCCTCGCCGCCGATGTCCTCACGCTCCATTTCGACTGGAGCAACCCGCCGCCGCCACTCGCGCCGATCACGCTGATCCTCGGCCTGCCGCGCCCGCAGACCGCGCGCAAAATCCTGCACGACGCCACCACGCTCGGCGTCGCCGCGCTCCATTTCGTCACCGCCGAAAAAGGCGAGCCCGGCTACGCACAAAGCCCCCTCTGGCACACCGGCGAATGGCGCCGCCACCTGCTCGCCGGAGCCGCCCAGGCGTTTTGCACACGCCTCCCGTCACTCGCCTACGGACAGACGCTCGCCGACGCACTCGCCGCACTCCCCGCAAGCGGCACGCGCCTCGCACTCGACAACTACGAAGCCACCGCCGCGCTCGGCGACGCCGTCGCCGGCGACTCCACCGAGCCAGAAATCGTGCTCGCGCTCGGCCCCGAGCGCGGCTGGTCGGCGCGCGACCGCGACGCCCTGCGCAGCGCCGGTTTCACACTCGTGCATCTCGGGCAACGCGTACTCCGGCTGGAGACCGCCGTCGTCGCGGCCACCGCCATCGTCAAAGCACAGCGCCGGCTTTTCTAAAAAACGCCACCGTCGGCTGGCGCACGCCCTTGCCGAGCCGTTTCACACACGTCCAGCCCTTCGGCTCCAACGTCATCTCGCCCGGCATCTCGAAAACGACCACCGGATCGGCAGCCTGAGCCAGCACCTCGTCGAGCCGCGCAAACACCTGCGGCGCGAAATCGGGAATGATGTCATAGGGCGGATCGACGAACACCAGATCGGCCACCGGCTGCGCGCCGAGCGGCGCCGTCAGCACATCCATCGCGAGGATCGTGCCGGCCTCGCGCTCGTCGCGCCCGAGGCTCTTGCACACCGCCGCGAGATTCGTGCGCACACACGCGACGGCCTTTGCGTTCTTTTCGACAAACACGCCGCCCGCCGCGCCCCGGCTCAACGCCTCCAGCCCGTACGCGCCGCTGCCGGCACACAGGTCGAAGAAACGCGCCCCGGGCACGCGCGATGCGATACTCGAAAACACCGCCTGGCGCATGCCATCGGTCGCGGGCCGCACGGCATCGCCGGGCGGCACCCGCAACGGAATCCCACGAGCCTGTCCGCCACTGATACGCATCGCGGCATCAACCCCGCCCGCACGCACCTTGGCAAAAGTTTTCTCGCTGCTTCCACCACAACGCAGCGCGCCCGGCCGAAGCCGGGCGCGCGGTGATAGGCACTGGGCCTGGTTCTTTACTTCGCCGGAGCGCGCTGCGCCTTCCAGTCGATCTGGTGCTCCGTCGAACCAGCCTCCAGCGTCGCCGTCCCGGTGATCGTGTCTCCCGCGATTTTGCCGACGTAGTGCGTCTCGATCTTTCGGCTGCGCCGCTCGCGCACGACCGTAAACTCGATCTGCTCGTCCTTGAGTTGCGCCGCCGCGATCTCCGCCTTGCCGACGCGCTTGTTTTCAACGGTGCCGCTGAGCTTGCCGTCGTTGACGCGGAAGATGGCCGTAAACTTCTGCTCGCGCCCCTTCGGCCCCGTCACCGTCCAGTGCCAGGTGCCGCTCGGATCGGCGGCGAGCATGGCCAACGCGGTCCCGAGCCAGCAGGCAAACAATGTGAGGGTGGTTTTGAATGATTTGGTCATGGAAAAATCAGGGTTTCGTGTCTGCCGCGGGCGCTTTGCGGGCGGGCGGCTCACCGAGCCAGCGCATGCGCCGGTCGGCCATCTTCTCGAATTTGACGCGCTGCTCGGGCGTGAGCACGGAGGCCAGCCGCGGCCGAGCCTCGCGCACGATCTCCCGGGTGCGTTGGAGCGACTCGCTGCGCACCTGGCGGAGCTGCGCCGCCGTGGCCTGCAACTCGTCCCGCACCTGCTGCGACTGCTCGGGCGTGAGGTCGAGTTCCTTGACCATCCGGCGATGCACGCGCTCGGCGAGTCGGTTCATGGGCCGGGCATCACCCGGCTCGCGCAGCGTCTGCCGCACCAGATGCAGCCCGTAGGACGACGTCGCGACCACGCCGCCAGCGAAACCGGCCGTCAACAGCGCCATGGCCGCCAGGATTGCTTTCCACTTTGAGCTCATAGCCAGTCGCCTCCCAGCGTGGCCAGAAGCGACGCAGTCCAGACCAGATCGTCGGCGCTCCACCAAAACGCGAGCGTCGCCACGGCGGCGCACGCCGCGAGGGCCGAGGGCCGGGCAAACACCGAGGTAAACGCGTCGAGCAAGCTCGGGCGATCAGCGGGCCGGGCGGCATGCATCGCGCGCAACACGTCCGCGAGCGCGACCGGCGGCGGGAGGTCGCCCCGGGCGGACTGCACCCGTGCAACCCAGTCGTGGGGGGATGAATCGTTGGAGTTCATGGATCGTTAATCGTTGGGAAATGGAGCATCCTGCAAAAGCGCCTGCAGGCGGCGGCGCGCCCGGAATGCGCGGAGTTTGGCAAGCGGACGGGACCACCCGAGCTCGCGGCCGATTTCAGCGAAGTCCCAGCCTTCCAGATAGTGGAGCGTCAGCACCGTGCAGTCGTCGGGCGGAAGCCTGGCGAGCCAGGTTTTGATTTCGTTGGCGGCGGCACGGGCCGCCGGATCGGCGCCGGCGGCGAACGCCTCGGGCGGAGCGGACTCCGCATCATCCGGCTCAACCTGCCAGCGGCGGCGCACCGCCTCGCGCCGGCAGTAATCGCGGCCGACGTTGACGGCGATGCGGCGCACCCAGTGGAGAAACGGCTGCTCGGCGCGCCACTGCGGCAGCGCGCGCACCACGCGCACGAACACATCCTGCACGAGGTCGTCGAGGTAGGAAGTACGCCGCGCAAAACGCCAGAGCAGGCGCGCCACCTCGCCGTGATGGCGGCGGGCGAGCTCGTCGAGCGCGCCCAGTTCGCCGGCTTGCGCGCGGCGCACCAGCTGGGCGTCGTCTGCGACGGTCGAGTCGGAGGGCTCGGGCATCATCGTCGTCACAGTACGCCAGCCGAGGCCAGACGGTCAAAGAACAGAATGGCTCTGCGGGCAGCGAAATCCACGGGCTCAGGGCGTCGGGTTGGTCGGAGCCGGCAAAGGCCGTGTCACGCTCACCTCGCGGCTAACGGTGGTGCCATTCGGGCCGGTGGCCGTCACGGTGCGGTCGATACCCGACTCCGTCCGCGTGGTGGTTGCCTGGCGACTGGTGGTCCGGCCGTCCCGCAGCGTCGTGCCAGATTCCTTGGTCAGCGTCTGCGTAGTGGCATCAACGGTGCGAGTGGCGGTGTGGCGGCCAGACGCGCCGGCGTTATCGGTCCAGGTCGTCGTGCGCGTGGCGGCGCCATGCGTGCGATTGATCTGAGATTGCGCATGGCCGCGAGGACCGCTGGCCGAGCGGGTGAGATTGCGCGCCTGCGCGGGCAGCGTGGCCAACACCGTGAGGGCAGCGAGCGCGAGGATGTAGCGGGAGACTTTCATGTGGAGCGAGCGGGTTTACAGGATGACTAAACGCGCCACCCGGCCCACGGTTTCACTCCGCCGTCACGATTTTCACACACACCCAAGGAAGGCGCCGCCCGGCAAAGCCTTAGCGAACGCGATTCGACCGCGTCTTTCGCGAACGGTGCGGCGACGGCAGCACGCCGATGCGCGGATCGCGCCGGCGCACGAGCTCCACGATGCGCGCGGCCACGGTCTCGAAATCGCCCCGCGCCTCCGGCAAATACAGCCACTTGCTCAACACCGGATGCGGGGTGAGCGCGGGCAGCGTCTGCATGAGCGACGCATGCTGCTCGCGCGCGGTGCACACGAGCACGCCGCGCCAGGGCTCATCCTTGGCCGCAAAGCACAGCATCATTTTCCCGTCGAGGTAGGCCGCCTTGCAGCCAAACATCGCGCGCAACAGGAAGCGAGGATCGGCCTCCAGCGGCTCCCATATCCAGGCGTGCGGGTGCACCACACGGGCTCGGGTGGCATGCAGCGAATCAGAGAGGCGTGGCATATGCCCACCATGGTCGCACGCAGGCCGCCGAAAAGAACTTTTCGTCGAGCCGCTGCGCAGTTGGCAAAGCCGCCGGCTTCGGCATCGTGGCGGCACTCATGCCGCGTTTCCCGATTTCCGAGCACTGCAATGGCCGGGTTTTCTTCAACCCGCGCCATCATCCCAGGATCTGGCCCTGGAGCATCCTGTTCTGGAAATGCACGAGCCGCCCCGCACGCTGGCCGCGCTGGGTGGAGATCGCATCGCGCACGCCGCCCGCGGCGCCCGGCCCAGGCGTGATCGACGCCACCTGGATCAACCACGCCACCTTTCTGCTCCAGACACCGCTGGGCAACGTGCTCACCGACCCGGTGTACAGCCCGTGCTGCGGCCCCGAGGGCCGCTACGGCATCCGCCGCGTCCATGCCCCGGCGGTGGAGTTCGACGCGCTCCCGAAGATCGCCGCCGTCCTGCTCAGCCACGACCACTACGACCATTGCGATCTGCCCACGCTCAGCCGCCTCGCCGCCGCCCACGATCCGGTGCTGATCACGCCACTGGGCAACGCCGACCTCGGCCACCGCGCAGGCTTTCGCCAGATCGTGGAGCTCGATTGGTGGCAGGCGCACACGCTCACGCCGGGACTCGTCGTCACCGCCACGCCCGCACGGCACTGGAGCAACCGCGTCACCGGCTGGCGCAACCGCCGGCTCTGGGCCGGTTTCAACCTGCGCTGCGGGGCGCGCACCGTGCACTTCGCCGGTGACACCGCCTACGACGACCAGATGTTCGACGAGATCCGCCACCGCCTCGGACCGCCCGATCTCGCGCTGCTGCCGATCGGCGCCTACGAGCCGCGCTGGTTCATGAAAACGCAGCACTGCACCCCGGCCGAGGCCGTGCAGCTGCATCGCGACCTCGGCGCACACCGCAGCGTGGCCATGCACTGGGGTTGTTTCCAACTCGCCGACGAATCCCGCGAAGCCCCGCTCCAAGCCCTGGCCGACGCCTCTGCGCGCGCCCGACTCGCACCGGGCGAGTTCACCGTGATGCAGCCCGGCGAAAGCGTGCGGGTCGGCTAAGGCCGACGGCTGCGTTTAGATCGCGTCGACGTCGGGCCGCTCGGCAGTCCAGTCGAGCCGGTCAAGGATCCACACGATCACGCCGAGGATCATGCCAACAAAGGTGCCGAGCACCATGCCTTTGAGCTGTGCCTGGCCCACGTTGACCGAGAGGCCGGAGATGCCGACCATCAGCACGATGGCCGAGAGCACGAGATTGCGCGACTTGGCGTAGACCACGCGTGCCTCGACCAGCACGCGGAAGCCCGAGGCCGCGATCACACCAAACAGCACCATGGAGATGCCGCCGATCACCGGCGTGGGCAGCGTGTGGATCGCCCCGCTCACGTGGCCGAGAAACGCCATCACGATGGAGA
>Ga0209718_1000594_pt1 | contig 47771 bp, 45 predicted proteins | sample AD_JPNAS1_MetaG_FD_184420 | JGI IMG/M metagenome (GOLD analysis project Ga0209718, IMG submission 184420) | Active sludge microbial communities of municipal wastewater-treating anaerobic digesters from Japan - AD_JPNAS1_MetaG (SPAdes) (version 2) | ecosystem: Engineered > Bioreactor > Anaerobic...
GTTGGCGGACGGAGGTTGAACTCCATAATACCTTCGTCTATATTCAACGCATAGCGGTAGCCGTAATAAAAAAACAGAAAGCCAACATTGAAAGCAAAGGCTATAACTACCGTCATAATTAGCACATAGCTGGAAAGTCCCCCAAGTTCGTTGATATAGAAACCCGCCACAAGACCCAAAATAAGCACAACGAACGTAAGGGTGGTTCCCTTCATGTTGTAAAAGTAACCATGGTCACGCAAATAACGGTATTTATTGAAACAATAGCCAAAGATTACGTTAGCGACAAACAAAGCGACACAAACAAGACAATAGTCTACTTGGCGACTTTTATCGGTAAGAGTACGCCAAAGCACCATAATGCAAGTGGCCAGCGTCCAAATAACGAGGTCTAACACTATCAACTCCCATTGGGGCTTATAGAAACGTGGTTTTTTCATCTGTTACAATCCTTTTTTAGTACAGATAGCGCACTACCCATGTGCCTAAACGGTAAAGTTTATGATTGCAAATATACAAAAAACGTCCGTATTCTAACAATTTTCCACCAAATTTTGATTTGAAATCACGTACACCATACGATTTATCAGGAGAACCGGCTCCCATAAAGTCGAAACAGGGTATGCCATTTTGAACGGCATAGTCAATTCCGGCATAAGTTGCCATCACATCGCCACAAACATACCATTCATAAACTTTTTTAGCAGGCTCTATGGCACAAGCCATCCCTCCCACTACGGTCTCTCCCTTTTTAACAACCAATATTTTGCCGTGGGGATTTATAGCTAATCTTTTGAAAAATTCCAATGGAAAGAGCGGACGTTTTACTTTTGTGCGATAAAGATGTTTCAAAAGTCGATAAAAAGCCTCTATTTCGTCGTTGTCAGTGGTTGTCGACCATCGGTAGCCTTTTCTTTGTGCTGCATTTATTTGACGTTTCTTGCTTTTACTGAAACGCTCGAAAGTAGCTTTTCCATCAGTAGTATCAACCAAATAATCGTAGTGTGGTACATAGCTAAATCCTGCACTTTCAATGCCCGATTTATAAGCGGTATAGTCTTGATAATTACGTATTTCTATGTAAATGCTTTTTCTTGACAATTCATTTTTTAGCTTTTCCAAAAGTCGCCGTAATGCATCATCTGTTATATCATCCGCCAACAGCAAACCTCCTGGAATAATGGCACGACGTGAAAAGTAACGTTTTAGTTTACCGCCGTCAGCAATAAAGTAACCGCAAGCAACACCTTTCAACTCTCCATTTTCATCAACACCCACAGCGAAAGGTTCTAAAAAAGTCAATGAACTGTAAAAGTCATAACATTCCGGCGTTTGAAAATAGTTGCTTACCGGCGATGTTGCAACCAACGCTGACCATTGGGTTCTATTGATATGACAAGGAGAAAACAAATTAATTAAAAGATAATGAGTAAAAATAAATAAAAATCAAAGAAAAATTCATTATCCACGAAGCATTATCAACCATTTTTTGATAGTATTTTTAGTGGATTGCATTACTAGTTCCATTAACCAAGCAAATGGTTGGTCTGTCCAACGTTGCGGATGAGTGGTAATCATTAGTCTATAAGGCAATCGATTTTGATTAATAGCTTCAATAATGTCATTAGTAGTGTTAAAAACAAGACCTTGTTTTGTCCAAATATCTTGATAAACAGGTATTTTATCGCGCACACTCACATGGTAACCGTCCCACCTTCTACCGGTATCCGTTAGATAAAACACATCAGAAAAATCGGTATCAAAATAGGGTTCTCCAACAATTCCAAAATCGTGATAATCATACTGTTTCCATAAATCTTTGCTGTCATATTGGCTGCGCGGTGCGCCATGCATACAAATAGTTTGAACGGGATAAAACTGTCGAAAATAAGCCAACTGACTTTGAAAATGTTCAATAGCAGCCTCAATATCGCCTTTACATCGGCTCATATCTTCGTAGTGATAGCCAATTTCATGACCGAGAGCCACAATTTGCTTAATTATATTCGGTTGGTTACTTTGTGGCACCACTCTAAAATAATAAGTGCCCTTTAAACCTAATTCAGCTTCTATACGGGCTGTTTGTAAAGAATTGGCAGCTTTCAAATCTACATCGTGCCGTAATATTACGAAACGCTCCGGCAATGTATTGCTCTTTTTTTGCCGACAATAAGCTTCAAAAGTCAAAAAATTATATCCGGCGTCTTTTAATGCCAACAGCAATCGACGGTATGTACGAAGCGTGAAATCCATTTTTCATAATTTTGCTATTATTTTCACAATGCGTTTTGCCGCATTTCCGTCCCATAATTCTGGAATTCTGCCTTTTTTCCATCGACCGCTAAAAAGAAGTTGCATGGCTGGAGCTATGGCTTTTGGATTAGTACCTATCAATTCGTTAGTACCTATTTCACAAGTTTCAGGACGCTCGGTATTGTCGCGTAAAGTCATGCACGGAACTCCCATTACAGTGGTCTCTTCCGTAATCCCTCCCGAATCAGTAATAACAGCAAATGCCCTTTCTACCAAATAATTAAACTCCAAATAACCCAATGGCTCTACAATATGCAAATTAGGTGCTTTAATACCAACATCTACAAACAATTTAGCAGTACGAGGATGCATAGGAAAAACAGTAGGCAAACCGTTTGAATTATCGATAATTTCCATCATCAATGCTTTTAGATGTGTTGTTTCATCTACATTGGCAGGACGATGTAGTGTCAGCACCAAAAATTGTTTTTCCATCAAGTTCAAATCATCATAAATAGAAGGTTTTAAAAATCGTTTACGATTAGCTAATAGCGTATCAATCATAACATTACCTACAAAGTATATTTGTTTATCAGATACGCCTGTTTTGCGTAAATTATTGCCTGCCCATCGTGTGGTAGTGAAAAAATAATCGGTCAGAGTATCTGTGACCATACGATTAATTTCTTCGGGCATTGTCATATCAAAAGAACGGATACCTGCCTCTACGTGAGCAACTTTTACATTCATTTTTTTTGCAACAATGGTACAAGCCATCGTGGAAGTTACATCTCCCACCACTACTACCAAATCAGTTGGATTTGCCATTAAGTCTTTTTCAAAAGCAACCATAATAGCTGCCGTTTGCTCTGCTTGCGTACCGCCTCCACAAGCCAGATTTACATCTGGTTGAGGAATGTTCAGTTCGTCAAAAAAAGTTTGGCTCATAGCCTTATCGTAATGCTGGCCGGTATGTACCAAGCGGTAGCGTACATTAGTCTGCAGTAAAGCATGAATAATAGGTGCAATTTTCATAAAATTTGGCCGTGCGCCAGCAATCAGAGTAATATGGTTCATTGTTGGTCTGAATTATTAAACAAAAAACGAATGCGTTAATTATTCTACAGCTTCAATAATATCATCAAATATTTGTAATACTTCTTGTAGCACACGCTTGCTTCTATCCAATGATGCAGATGTACGTTTAGCTGTGTCTACATATTGTTTTATTTCTTGTGGTGATCGTGATTTGAATTCTTTACCTTGTTGCTGCAACACAACATCAACCGTTAAAAATTCATTACGTGGGAAAAAACTAACAGCCGGAACTCCTAACAAAGCAGCTTCACGGGCAAAAGTACCAGCGCCGGTCAACATTGCTTTGGTATAATAACACACATCCAAACCTACCAAAGGTTTGGAAGGATACCATACGTTTTTAAAGCCATGTGCATAGTCTTTTTCTTCTTCGTAACGAGGAAGAAATAAAATATTTTCATCCTTAAATATTTCAAATAGCTCTGGTACAATTGTTTTAGCATCTTTAGGAACGTATGCTGCTTTAAGATTTTCGGGGCGAATTGTAATAAACTCTTTGAAAGGGAGTTGATCTAAAAAATGCTCATCGGTTTTATAATTTGCAATATAAATATCTTCTTTAAAACCATTGAAAAGTTTAATTTGACAATCTTTTATATGAAATTTTTTTTGAACCTTTTGGTATTTGAAATAAGAGGGAAAAATGAAATAGTCGCTAAGCAAAAAGGTAAGAAATTTATGAGACACGAAATCATTATCTGAAAAAGAAATTGATTTTTTGCCACGAAACTTAGCTATTACTGACGTATAAATTCCTCCAAGTGAAAATGCTAAATCAAACTTAGGAACTTTAATTAATAAAGTCAACAAACGAATAAACATTCCCCATGATTTCTTCAATTTGTTTTTTCCATAGTGTTCCCCATAAACAATAGGATTAATACCATTTTGTTTTAGTAACGAAACTGTTTCTGAAAAATCACGTGCCGTAATCACAATATTGTGTCCTTGCTGTTGCAAATGTCGATATATCGGCATCATAACATTAACATGTGGTGTATTAGTAACATCTATCCAAATACGCATTCTTCTTATTTTTTAGTTTTATTATTTTGCTTCAAACGTTTTTATTACTTTAGCAGGAGAGCCAACCACTACGGAATAAGGAGGAACATTTTTCGTAACGACAGAGCCGGCTCCCACTGATGCGCCTTGCCCAATAGTAACTCCTGGCATTATAATTACTCCCACTCCTATATTAACACCATCATCTATATGTACCTCTTTACAAACATGTGGCATATCCATCATATTCATACCATAACTAAAGCCACTCAAATCGCGTTTATGAGCAATAATTATTGAATGCGCTCCAATCCACACACGATTACCAATATAGATCATATTAGGTACTTTGCTGTCAATATCTACCCTTTTCCCAATTTTGCATCCTTTCCCAATATGTACACCTCTCATTTTATGGCAAAATGCACTAACACTTGCAGGAGCCATTAAAGCAACTAAACTCCAACAATAACTCCAAATTCGAGTTATAATTTCTATAAATGTTCTATGATTTGCCATAATTTAATTTATAAAAAACTATTTATAATGAAAATCAGAAACCACATAATTTAATTTACCTGATTTCATAGGTGAAATATATTCAACAAATTGAAGTTCAATTTTTGAATTAGGAAAACATTTAGAAAAATTTTCATTCAAATATTTAAATGTTTCTAATGATTCATTCCTATCTTTTGGAACTATCCTAATTAAGATATCACCATTAATATCTTGATAAACTTGAAATTTATCCATTTTTTGATATATTAACTGATGCTCTTCTTTATGATAATCCATGTTTTTAAACATCATATTATCAACAATAATGGACGTATATGGCTTACCTTGTTTGTTTATTAAAACTTTACCAGAACGGCCAACTATTGTACCAAATAACCTAGAAGATCTACCACAAGAACATTTTTCCTTTTTTATATAACTTAAATCACCTACTTCATACCTAATAAAAGGAAATGCAAAGTTTCCTAGATCAGTTGAAATAACAGAACCTACTTCCCCATCAGGTAAATTTTTATTATCTGAATCCAAAATTTCTATAATACATCTTTCTTCTGAAATATGAAGACCTTCATGCATATAACATTCATGAGATGCTATTCCTCCATCTCCTGCTCCATAAGAATCATAAATAGGAACTCGAAAAACATTTTGAATCATTAATCTCTGTTGTGATAATAACATTTCACCTGTTGTTAAAATCACCTTAATATTAGGTCTCTTTAAATTATTTTTCTTTATAAATTGAGCTAAATAGTAAATGGCAGATGGATATCCTCTAATCGCCTTAGGATTAACTTTCATCAAATATTTATAATGAGAATCCATCGCTTCTTCAGAAAGATTGGAACAATCTCTTTTATAATTTCTCATTATAAAATGATCAAAAATTTCTTTAGAAGTAAAATTCAATAGTTTAGTTTTATTCTTAACTAATGAATTACCCCCAAATGTAAAAATTTTATCACCTAATGACAAACCATACCAATTCCATGCTCTAAATGTAGAAGCCCAAGCCATATTCCATGTATTAATATCTTTTATAAATTTTAATGGAATGCCAGTACTTCCACCTGATGAAGAATTTAAAGTTTTAATTTTAGAAATTTCCTTTGATTTTAAATCTTCAAAATTATCTCTTATAATTTGTTTTGTAAGAATTGGTAACTTCTTTAAATCTTCTCGACATGTAATATCGGAAGGTTTTAATTTCAATTTATCAAATAGTTTAGTATAATATGGAACATTTAAATATGAATATTCAATCAACAATTTTAATCTCTCATTCTGAATATTTAGTAACTGCTCTTCTGTAAAATAATCATATATAAGATTTCTTTTTAATTCTTTATGTATTCCACTATGATTATAATGTTCAGCAATAGGCAATAATATATTGCGAACTAAAAAACTATATATACTCATTATTTTAACTATTTATAAAGTTCAAAAATTTTTAATCTAATATTCTCCCAACTATATTTAACAACTTCATTCTTAGCATTGCTTATAATCTCTAAAGATTTTAATTGATTAGACACTGCTAAAATCATTTTTTCGGCTAATTCTTTTTCATTATCAGACTCAAACAACAAACCGTTTTTGCCGTCTTCAATCATATATGGCACACCGCCAACATTACTGGATATAACTAACAGTCCGGCATTGAACGCTTCCAATACGGACATTGGCATATTATCAACTTTAGGAGCAGATACAAAAACATCAGCTTGTTGCAAATAATGGTACATCTCTTTGTGTGGAACAGCACCTACAAAGGTAACATTTTTTAGATTGTTTTCTACTGTCCACTTTTCAAGGTCAACGCGCTGGTTGCCATCACCCAATATCGTCAAAGTAGCTTCTGGTAATTGTTGCTGAACAATCTTAAAGGCACGCAAAATGCACGAAACATTGTACAATTCACGCAAATGGCGTACACTAATAAAATTTGGACGAATACGGTCACGCTGTTTGAACAAACAATCATTCATCTCCACAATATTGGGTATAATTATTGCCGGTATATTGTACTCATCAAAAATTTGTTTTAAAAATCCGGAAAGCACAATGATAGTATCAATCTTTGAAAACGTCCATTTTACCAATCGTGTGTGTTGAGCAAAAAAAACTTTTGCCCCACCTCCATGATAGGTCAATACAGTCCGTTTATTCCACAGTTTGCTTGCTATTACACCCACTATTGCAGGTAAAAAACCCCATTCGCAACAAGCATGTATATGCAATACATCACATTTTCTAGATGCAAACAACAGTCTAATAATCAAAATGATGCGTTTTATTGGATTACCCTTCAATGAATAGATATCTGCGACATAATCTTCTTCTCTATTCAGATATTTGTGCAATAGTTCCACTTGTCCGGAAATACCGCCCACCCCTAATTTATAATTAGCAATCAATAATATCTTCATCTTTTTCATCTAATACGCATAAAAGACCATATAAACACTAGAAATGCATACATATATAGGTAGAGTACATACATATTCCTTTTTTTCAAAGTACATACACCATAAGCACTGAATATCAAAAAACAAGGTACTATAGGTAGATAAAATCTAGCAGCGAATAAAAATCCACTAAAAACAATTATGAGTGAATAAGCCAATAAAAAAGTAATCAACAATAAATTATTGCGCCATTTTTTCTGAATAATTAACAAAACAATAGCATACATACAAAAAAATGCCATTACTCCTTTAATAAATACGTTACCATGAAAACTCATTTGGTTTTCTTTGTTTTCTCCATATGTTATTGATGGCATAGGCATTACAAACATCAATGGTGAAAAAACAGCACCGGAAACATACTTTATAAACTGATTTTCAGTACGTTTTTCTAAAAACTCCATTTTTACTGCTTGGTTTTGATCCTTTTCTTCCCAATATCTATCCACTTCCTCCATAATAGAGCTTCCTAATAAAAAAACAACGGCAATAAGACACCAAGCAACAATACGCCATCTGTAAATGCTTTTTTTAAGAGTGTAATTAGTAGAGAACAAGGCTGAAGTTAACAAAGCAAATATAGCTATTGCACCTAAAACTGTTCTAAAAGAGAACAAAAGAAAAACTAATATGAGAGGTAATAAAAAGTGTTTAAACTGTTTTTTAGGAGTACGCAAAAGCCAATCTGTTCGCTCTAAAAAAAACACACATAAAAATGTCATTTCCAATTCTTTGAGATGTATCCCACAATAATAGATAAGGTAAGGCATCAACATACAAAAAATAGCCGCTATTCGTCCTATCAATTCATTAAAATTACGTACTGCCAAACGATATATAAATACACACATCCAAGCACCTAACAAAGCTTTTATTAAACGTACTACAATAATAACATTTGCTCCAAATAGTATTTTTTTGATAATAGTTAAGTATACAACATATCCACCATCACTAAACCCCATTTCTTCAAAAAATTGGTAAAAAGTAAATCTTCCTTGTACAATTCTATTGCTTACATCATTATACCAAAGGGAATCCGCTGCTTCATATTCAAATGGTATTCCTGTGGCTATACTAAAATAAATATAACTAATTATAACCCAGAAAACACGTATAAGCAAAGCTGTTTGAAATAGTCTTTTTACAAATAATTTTTCAGAATATCCTGCCCATGCTTTTGTCAACTTATTTGAAAAATAGAAAAAGCCAACCACTTGAACAATTCCAAATATCCAAAATTGAAAAGGCATAGGTCTAAAAAACAAGGAACAAGCCATAAGCAGAATGAAATACAATCCTATAGCCTTATTAGTAAAATATTTAGGGAAATATGTACGGGTTAAATCTTCCATGTTTTATAAAAAACTCTTTCATGCGTTTTTACCACACAATTAAAGGTGAGTAATGGTGTTTATCACCCATTTTAATAATTTATTAATTTATTTTTCACATCCACACAAACTTGTTCATAATCTTCAGGACGCCCTATATCTTTCCAATAACCATTAAATCGTCTTACCGTTCCCGGAGTTTTTTGCTTAATCAAATCCAACATTAAATCGTCAAATCCGTAAAACATATCATAAGGAATAACTTCTAAGCATTTTCGATTAACCATATAGACGCCCATACTTACCAAATAATGTAAAATGGGTTTTTCCTGAAATCCGGTTAGTAAATTGTCTTTATTAACCTCAAGAACACCGTAATCAACTTTGTGGTCACGTTCATAAGAAGAAATAGTAAAAATACTACCTTTTTGAATGTGTTCATCAAAAAAAGTAGCAAAATTCAAATTTGTCAAGACATCACCATTCATTACCAAGAAATTATCAGGCAAATCTTCAATTAATTTCAATGGTCCCATTGTACTTAATGGCTTCTTCTCTAATGAATAATCAATTTTCACCCCCCATTGAGAGCCATTACCGCAAAACTCTCTTATCATGTCAGCCATATGATTAACTGTAATAGTAATGTGATTAAATCCAAAGGCAACCAATTGTCTGATAATGATTTCAATTATAGGTACATCGCCTATTGGAACCAATGGTTTTGGCATGTTAATGGTATATGGTCTTAACCGTGTACCCTTACCACCTGCTAATATAACAGCTCTTTTTTCCATTATAAATTATACGTTATAAATTCCGCTTTTGTATTTTACTAAATTCGTTGGCTCTAAAAACCATTTAATAGTTTCTTCCAGCCCTTTTTTAATATCATATTGTGGCACAAAACCTGTTAATGTTTTTATTTTGGAATTATCTCCCCATAAACGAAAAACTTCCGAATTTTTAGGACGCAAACGTTGAGAATCCTCTATAAATTGAACATCGGATTTCATTATTTGAGCTATAAGAGTCAATGTGTCTCGCATAGAAATTTCATAATTGCTGGAAATGTTAACCTCCTGACCTATTGCAGCTTCGCATTGAGACAAGACGATAAAACCACGGCAAATATCTTTCACGTAATTAAAATCTCGCGTAGGAGTTAAATCGCCAAGTTTAATTTCTTTGGCACCATTGGCAATTTGCGTAATTATAGTTGGAATTATTGCTCTGGCCGATTGTCTTGGTCCATATGTATTAAAAGGTCTTGCAACAATAACCGGTAAATTGAATGAATTGTAAAAACTTAATGCCATAGCATCAGCACCAATTTTAGATGCAGAATAAGGAGATTGCGGTTGCTTAGGATGTTTCTCATCTATAGGTACATAAAGAGCTGTTCCATACACTTCCGATGTTGATGTCACCACTACTCTATTTACTTTATTTTCTTTGGCGGCTTGACAAATATTAAGTGTGCCACGTATATTAGTATCGACATAACTATCAGGAGCAACATAGGAAAAAGGAATTGCTATTAATGCTGCTAAATGAAATATTGTATCAACATCTTTGGTTATTTCTTTACAAAAATGAGCATCCCTAACATCTCCTGTCACCACTTGAAGATTAGCGTGCTTAAAATCTTCTAACCATCCCCAGTTGTTAAAAGAATTGTATTGCGACAAAGCTTTTACTTTGTAACCTTCACACAACAGCATTTCTGTGAGATGAGAACCTATAAACCCATCGGCACCTGTTACCAATATTGTTTTCATGACTCTATTATATCTTTAAATTTAACACTTAAACTTTGCCATGTATATGGCCTTAAACAATCTCTAATATATTTACTGTCATAATTCATGCGATTATCATATAATTGCACTAAGGCATCAGCGAAAGAATCGGCATTATCATCACAAAGAACGCCAAGTTTTTCATCAATTCTTCTTACACTATCTTTTACCTTTACCGATATTAATGCCATACCGGAAAGACCGTACTCATACAACTTTGTAAATGGTTGTACCAAATAATAATCTTCCATCCTGGCAAAACATACACCCACATTGCAGTTGTCATAAAATGGTGTAATCTCTTCATCCGGTACATAACCATGTACTTTTATGTAATCACTAGCAGAAAATCTTTGAATTTCCGCCTTAATATGATTCATTCCGTTTCCTTTTCCAATAATATCATACCTCAATTCTGCATTTGGTCTTTTTTCTCGAAATTTCACAACACCTTCAATCGTTTTATACACATCTCTTTGCGATGCCAGTGTACCAACATATAATAATCGCATTTTGTTAAACTGCTTGTTGGTGTTGCTTAATATATTAGCTCCTAATGGTAGTATTTTAGTGTTTTTCGATAAATGTAAATGTTTCTTCAAATCTATTGAAAGTGCAACTTTATGACGAAAAAATAATGCTTCAAAAGTCATTAATAAATTTTTAAAAAATCTATTAATTCGTGAAGGATTTACACAGCCTGTTGAATAATCAGCAATGCAACGATGAAAAGGTAATAAGAGTCTCACAATAAAAAACAATTTAAAATACGCAAGCCATAGCACTGCATTTTTATTCTTTTTTGCCTCACGATAAATTGTTGATATAAGTTCATACTTTCTTACCAAACGATTATGTGATGCTATGTAAATTACTTTAACATTCTGTGGCGATTCTATTTTAGGCAAACCTCTATCAATACAGATATGCACAAAATTATAATCTTTAGCAAAATTTTGCTTCATATAATTATCAATAATTGATCCATATCCATATTGAGCATATCCTTCAGATATTATAGTTTTCCTTTGCATAGCAAAATTAATTTAGTATAAAAATACAAACAATACATAAATATTCTATACATTCCCTTGGGAGAACAAGCTGACATACGTACAAACTTTAGTGCTTCAATTAAAATTGGTTTCTTCATATTTAAATTGATTTGTCTTATGGCTGCCAACTTACCTTTTTTATTACGAATCAATTCATTGGATGAAGAATATGTATATATCATCCATAAACGATAATATAGACGGTTCAAATATATAGTTTTATAATCGCTATTTTCACTCTCTATTATTGTTTTAGCTATTTCTATAGAATGATAGCGAATGTTAAAAGTTCTATGCAAATATTGTTTTGACATCGAACCTGATGTGTAATTGTAATGATAAAAAGCATCAGGTACGTAAGCTACAGTTTTAGAACATAACATTGATTTTAAATTAAATAGAAAATCCGTACTAGCCACTTCTCGCTCTGAATATGCTTCTACTTTATTATCTATCAATAATGTTCGTTTATACAATTTTCCCCATAATCCAAACATGGCTACTTGGCGTACTTTATCCTCACGAAGCGTTATAATCAACAATTCTATCATGCGTTTTAATAAGACATCACCTCCTTGCGCCAAATTATTAGGAAAATCACAAATTGTTTCGTTATTATTTTTATCTTTAAAGATTGCATTGCCACAGACAATATCATACTTAAAATTTTTTACTTGTTCATATAGCTTCTCTATCATATTAAGTTCTAATTCGTCATCATGATCTACAAATGCTATATATTCTCCCTTTGCCATTATTATACCCATATTCATAGAAACAGAAGCTCCTGAATTAAACTCTTTTTTCAGTATGTCAAGTCTCTTTTCGTGATTTTTGTACTTTGTCAGTTTATCCCAAGTATCATCTGTGCTACAATCATCAACACATATTACCTGAACGTTTTTAAGTGTTTGATTAAAAACATTTTGCAATGTCCTATCAATGAATTTTGCAGAATTATATGTTGGTATAATTATAGAAACAGCTATATTGTTTTTCATAAAAAATATTGTAAGTATTCAATAAAACATTTTTATACTTAGAATAATCTAAATCAAATAAAATTTAACAATCCTTTTTTCCTATCTTTAATTTTAACGTTTTGCCGCTTTGCGAAGGCGGGGATTTTTAACACTAAACTTTATTAGATGCACAAAACTTGAATTTAGCACTTCACTGTCATAGAAGTACGAAACCCCCGCTTTTGCAAAACGGCTGTTAGGTGCTGGGCATTTTGGTTTTTATTCTGAATTTCTGGAACCATAATTCCAATTATTTAATTCATAGACAGCATATATTCTGATTAAACTTTCCAAACCAATAAGGATTCCACCGCATCTAAACCAAAAACAGGAATCTTTAATTTGTCAAAAACTTCTTTTCTTTCTGCAAATGAATCGTCAATAAATATTGAGTTTTTGTTTTTTATGAAACTGCTTTTATTTTGGGTTTGTTCTAATAACAATATATCATCAAATAATAAGTCACTAATTGCAAATTTAGACAGGGTTTCTTTTATATCCTGCTTATGCTTTGTAAGTAGTATTATTTTTTTACCCATATTTCTTGCTTGATAAAGAAACTTAATAATATCAGTGTTTACACCATTATCTACTATGATTGTATCGTCAAAATCAATATAAACATAATCGTAATTTTCCTTGATTGAAAATCTCGCAAATAAAGCGCGATCAATTTCTATATCGAGTTTATTGTCTAAAATACTAACTTCAAACCCCATTCTGTCAAATAAACTTAATTGTATAAAATTAATACCTACTGCCCTAAATAATGCCATTGTTCCTGCAATACGTGGAGCAATTTCCATTAAAACAAGTTCCCCATTTACTCGTTCTTTGACTTGATAAAACCAAACGCCCTGGAATGAAAGTGTTTGATTTATTATTTCAGCTATTTCTTTAAATCTAGGGTTATACGCCTGTTTAGAATTGACACTAATACCATTATTGATTCTTCTTCTTTCACGACCTTCCGCAAATAAAAGGTTCCCATTCTTATCTGTAAAACAGTCAACAGTATATTCTTTACCTGGCAAGTATTCTAATGCAAGCAATGTAGTGTCTTTCTTTAAATAAAAATCAACTTCTTCTTTTGAATATGCCTTATATGTTCCTTTGCTTCCTTGACCTACATCAGGTTTCAAAAAAACAGGGAAATGCATATGTTGAGATATTTCATAAATTTTTGGTGTAGGAATGAGTTTCTCAAATATTTCGTATGTTGTTCTTTTCGACCTGCAAACTTTACATGTCGCTGCACATGAAGTAATTACAGTTGCTTTTATTACACTTTGGTATTCAGCCATTTTCAAAACAGCGGAATCATGAGCAGGTATAATAAATTCGATTTTATAAAGTTCTACAATACGATTGATTTCATCAATAAAATCGGGTGTATCTATAAATGGAATTCCTGCGATATAATTTTTATAAACAAATTTTCCGTGGTCATCAACGCTATTGCCACCATATAATGTGAAGTGCATTGAATTGGCTAATGCTCGATTTACTTCTAATCCAATTTCAGAACCACAAGGAAATACTAATACATTTATCATAATTTATTTTTTTGCAACTGTTGTATAGTGATAAGGCATTAAAAATCTGTTTTCATTTTCTAGTGCTTCTATTTTAATTGTTTTAAAATCATTTAACAATGACCTAATTCCATGTTCGGTAAATCTCCAACAATCTGGTAATGGTCCATGAATGCGAAAATCAAATGGAGTCGACATAAGCAATAACCCTTCGGGTTTTAATAATCTATATATTTCCCGTACTGCTTGAAATGGGTTTAAAGTATGTTTTAATACTTCAGTACAAACAATAATATCAAATGTTGCTTCTGGAACTACTTTTTCGTTGTTTTGGCAAATATCAATTATGTAATCGGCACCTGATTTTTCATCAATATCTGCTGTGAAGATATGAGCCTTTGTGAAAAACTGTCTTGCACCTGCATGAACTTGAGGTGCAATGTCAAGCAACTTTATTAATTCTGAGTCAAAATTAGCAGCTTGCTGCTTAATGAAAGCAGTCACATTAGTGCGTATTTTTTGATAAACTACTTCGTCATACTCTGAAACTTTGTTTTCCATATTTTTCCTTTTTTTATTTGTATATAAAAATCTTCTTGCCAATTTTTCGTGCTGTCTTAATCGAGTGTGTCTACGGTATTATCTGATTCTATCATTTTTTTTGGTGTTTGGGTTTTACTTGCCTTGCACCTAACAACTGGAATTCCTGCATATATTCCCCAAGATTTCACATTTTCTTTCACCAAAGACATCGCTCCAATAACTGCTCCCTCCTCAATAGTTATATTAGGAAAAATGACACAATTACACCCTATTTGAACATATTTTTTCACTAATACCATACCTCCTTTTACATTTATTGTAGCCTTACTGTGTATTGGACCAACCAAGTAGTCGCCACTAAAATCATCCATTGCACTATATATTGTACTTCGTGGAGATATTCCGGAATAATCTTCTATTTTAATCCCATTTGCTCCATAAAGTGCAACATAAGCAGAAATATGAATATTAGAGCCTATCTCTATCTTTCCCGATAAAATGCAAAAATCATCTATCCTCACATTATTACCAATTGTAATTTGATCTGCCCCATAAATATTACAGAATCTACTTATCAATACATTATGACCATAAGACTTTAATCCTAAGTATTTTAACTCTTCAATAGAATAGAATGATGTCATTTTTTTATACAATCAATTACTCGTTTTATATCTTTATTTGAAAGCTGATGATGCATAGGTAAACAAATAACTTCCCTTGAAATTTTGTTCGCTATTGGCAAATTATCCGACGATGCGGATTTTAACCCGCGATAAGTTGAAAAAGTACTTATGAGAGGATAAAAATACCGTCTACCAAACACGTTTTTTTCTTGCATTTTAAAATAAAGTTCGTCACGTGTCATTCCATACTGTTCTGCATCAATAAATATAGGAAAATAAGAATAATTACTACGTACTCCAATAATATCATCTAAATATGAAATGCCTTTTATTTCTGATAATGCTTCTCTATATTGTTTTGCAACTATTTGGCGTGCAAGTATGGCATTATCAATTTGTTTTAGATTAAGTAGTCCATATGCAGAGCGAACTTCATCCATCTTACTATTTATGCCGGGAGCTATTACTTCCGTTTCGCCCGCAAAACCAAAGTTTTTCAAATAATCAATACGTTTTTTTGTTTCCAAATCATGGCAGATTAATGCACCTCCCTCCACTGTATTAAACACCTTTGTTGCATGAAAACTAAGCGTTGACATATCTCCATCTAAAAGAATAGATTGTCCTTCTTTCTCTACACCAAAAGCATGAGCAGCATCATAAATTACTTTTAAACCATATTTATCGGCTATTTCTTGTATACCTTTCGTATCGCATGGATACCCATAACAATGTACAGGCATAATAGCTGTAGTCCTTGGCGTAATAGCGGCTTCTATTTTATTGGGATCAATATTACAAGTTTGAGGTTCTATATCAACAAAAACAGGTCTAATACCATTCCACCAGAGAGAATGCGTCGTAGCTACAAAGCTGTACGGTGTCGTAATAACCTCACCATTAATACGCAAGGCTTGTAAGGCTGTAATTAAAGGAAGGGTGCCGTTTGTAAATAAACTTATGTAGGGCACTTTGAGATATTCACAAAGAGCATTTTCCAACATTTGATGATACTTACCATTGTTGGTAATCCACTTACTATCCCAAATATCTTTAAGAATTTCATTGAAATCATTAAGGTCAGGAAGCAATGGAGATGTTACTTTTATTTGTTCGTTCATTCTTTCTTTTACTTTTTTATGATTTCACTAATCCACCTAAACAACTTAGGAAATCTGACTCTAAATCTTATAGAAAATTTTTGTTCGCCTAAATCAATGTACGATAGAATATGCTTAACTTCTTTTTTATATGTGCCTCTCAATAGATACGGATAAACACCACTAATACAAAATCTGTCGAAAAAACGTCTGAAATCAGAATTTTCTAATCTATAATCGGTATATTTCTCTATATAGAACGGTAAAAAACGTTTCAAAGGAATCACCTTATTCATAGCTCTGTTTTCTGCATCAATACGATAAAAAGCTAATATTTTACTGTTAAATGCAACAAGATAATTGAGTATAATGCGCCACCACATATCAAGGTCTTCGCTATATGCCATCCTTTCATCAAAATATCCAACTTTTTCAAACACATCTTTTCTAATCACTACACTTGATGAGCAAAATATGTTAGATTTTTTTGTTTTATTCCAATGATTATCTACATATCCTCTTAAGTTTGGAGTGTCCGTATAATGTGCTTGCATTGTTTTGCATCCCTCTTTGTCTATATATCCCCATCCCATTCCCCACATCGCTGCTTGGGGAAAATCAGTAATCATTTGAACTTGCTCCTCCAAATAGTTGGGTTCCCAATAATCATCGGCATCTAATAGAGCTATGTAATTGTACTTAGCCTCCTTAATACCTACGTTTCTTGCAGATGAAACTCCTCCATTTGATTTGGAAACAACACGTATTCTTTCATCTAAAAATTTGTGTACAATATCTATACTGCCATCCGTAGAACCATCGTCAACTACCACTACTTCAAAGTCTTGATATGATTGCTGCATAACACAATTTAAAGTTTGTGTTATGGATTTAACCTTATTGTACAATGGAATAATTATTGAAATCATCATTTTTTCCATAAAATCAAATTGCAATTATCAAAACTTGTTTAAAACCGACAACTTCAAATCCCTTAACGCCTTATTTTCTTGTATATCAGCATTAGAATATATATACAATAGCCACAATAAAAAGGAGACTTATATATAAGCCTATATTTAAGTGGAACTTTTTTCAAATCAATTAACCCAACCGCCCTTTTTGCCAATATATATTCCTCCTTATTTTTACCAAAATAATAAGGTAAAGAATGTGCGACTACAACAAGAGCTATATATATCTGAAAATCAGGATGTTCCACATATAGGCACTCATATTTATCAACATAATTGAACAATGTCTGATTATAAGGTTTGGGCTTCAGCATTGCTCTATTTTCTGCATCATGTCGGTAATGAATTAATACCGTTGCACAAAAAACAACAGGAAAATTCGCAATAATACGGTACCACATATCCAAATCTTCACTGTACCGTATTCGTTCATCAAAAATACCGGCAACTTCAAAAGCATCTTTCTTTATTACAACTGATGACGAACAAAACAAATCAGACGTTCGTGACATCGTAAAATAATTAAGAACATATCCTTTAAAATCTAATGGCAAACCAGTATATAATAACTCTTTTTCATTTCCATTAATATGAGCATAGTTGCACCCCCACATTTTAGCTTTGGGAAACTCTTTAATCAAACCATGCTGTACTTCGAGATAATTCGGTTCCCACACATCATCAGCATCTAAAAACGCCACGTGATCGTATTTTGTTTCTTGAATACCACGATTCCGTGCAGAACTAACACCTCCATTCTCTTTTTGAATCAATCTGATTCTTTCGTCTTTAAACTGCTTAACAACATCATAACTGCCATCTGTAGAGCCATCATCAACCACTATCACTTCAAACTTTTTAAATGTTTGATTTAAAACACTTTGAAGAGTGCTTGACACACTTTTTTCTTTGTTATACAATGGAATGATGACACTAAACATTAACAGTCTTTACTTATTATATTATTACCTTTTATTGTCTTTAAAATAAGATTTGCAACATAATCAGGAGTACACTCTTTATATAGCGAACTTACTTCTTCAAATGAAAGCTGTTTTCCTTTGTTTTTTACACAAAATGCCTCAAACTTATTCAACACATTTTCAGTTATTTCCTTTTCTTCAAATAGTTGAAGTCCTATCGGATATTTTGCCATATATGGCAATGTAGCACAATTTTCTATTTGGCTAATATTGATAATGGGCTTTCCCATACTCACATAATCGATAAGTTTGCTGGGAAGTAAATTAAATTCCTTATTGCCGATATTTATCAGAATATCAGCCTTTTGGGCGTACCAATCAGCCTTTTCAGGCGACACTTCGCCATGGTACACAATATTAGAAATTTTTCCGGACAAATACTCATCGACAAACTCTGACGAAAAATCTTCATTAATCCCCCCCACACAATGCAAAGTTATATTTTTATTTTTTAATAATCGAATTATATCAAACAAAAACTTAGGATTTCTAACATTCGAATACAATTTTCCTATAAAAAAACAATGGCATTTTGTTTTATCCAAATCATCTGTAAACTCATCATTTATAATACGTTTAATAATATTTGGAAATTCAGTAGGAATAAATTTGTCTATATTTCTATTAAGCGGTTCAATATCGGCATATTCCTTAACCACTAAAGGGGGCGCAAATATTTTGTTTGCCAAATCGTCCAAAGCAGCTTCCTTTTGCATCATTTTCGGCACATTGCTCCAACGCGCATGTTGCAAAGTGGAATAAGGTTCCATCATATAAAATACCACCAAAAGTTTTTTAGCAAACCATGATGCAATATCCAAGGTATAAAAAGGCATTGAACAAGCAATGATGCAATCCACCTCTTTTCGTCTAATCATTCCATTAATATAAATTATGCATTCTGCATCGTATGGCATTTGATTGTAACGTATTCTCCTATATTTGTACCAATAATTGTGAGGAGTTATTAAGTATTTTATTATACGGGCTATTTTATATTTGTAAATTCCTTTTTTATCAATTTGAAAACTTTCTGAACGTAGATAAGGCTGATGAATAACTTCACAACCTTTGTATTCTTTTATTTTAAGTTGCTCCGTTGTAATAGGCCGTCCCATTATCTTAATCTCTATGTCATCATATTTTAGTAACTCATCAATGACACGGTAGACTATTCGGGAGTTTGCAGACGTATTGGGATACAACTCATCAAGTAGAAAAAGAATTTTCATAATAATACTTCTATCATTCAGACCAAACTACACGCTTTATATAATCCGTATAACTTATAATTATTCTAACTACTTTATCGCTTACATTAGGCATAGTATAATCTGCCACTTGTCTAAAATTACGATTGTCGAGATTCTGATTTTGTAGTTCTGCCAATCCTTGCATAATTCGCTCAAAATTTAATCCTACCATCATTACGCTTGCTTCTTCCATGGCTTCGGGACGTTCGTGAGCTTCGCGAATGTTAAGTGCTTTAAAATTTAAGATTGAAGATTCTTCGCTTATTGTACCACTATCCGATAACACCGCATTGGCATTTATCTGTAGTTGATTATAATCGGTAAATCCCATTGGTTTCATCAATTTTACCAAAGAATGAAACTTTACATCTTTTTGCTCTATCATTTTGCGCGTGCGCGGATGGCAAGAAAAAATTATAGGATAATTATAAGTTTCAGCAATAACGTTTAATGCTTTTACAAGATTGAAAAAATTAGTTTCGTTAACAACATTCTCCTCCCTATGAGCAGATACCACATAATATTTTTCTTTCTCTAGACCCAATGTGTTGAGAATATTTGACTTTTTTATCTGAGGCAAATATTTGTTCAGCACTTCAAACATTGGACTACCGGTTTTGATAATTCTATCGGCAGGCAATCCTTCTTTTAAAAGATATTCACGTGCTATGCTGCTGTAAGGCATGTTTATGTCGGAAATATGATCCACTATTTTACGATTACTTTCTTCCGGCACACGTTGGTCAAAACAGCGATTACCAGCCTCCATATGGAATATAGGTATATGCCGTTTCTTTGCTGCAATAGCGCAAAGACATGAATTTGTGTCACCAAGTACAAGAAACGCATCAGGCTTTTCTTTTTCAAGTACAGAATCGATATTAATCAATATTTGTCCGGCTGTCGTTGTCGCATTAGTGCCTGCTGCATTTAGGAAATAATCCGGTTTACGAAGTTTCAAATCTTCAAAAAACACCTCATTTAACTCATAATCATAATTCTGTCCGGTATGCACAAGGATATGTTCTATCGCAGGACTTGCATCCAACTTTTGAAGCACACATGCTAGTCTGATTATTTCAGGACGAGTGCCAACTACCGTTAAAACTTTTAATTTTTTCATAATCTTTTATTTGTCCACTTAATATCGGTTTTAATTATTTTTCCGGGATTTCCTGCTATAATTACATTGCCATCTAAAAAACTTTTTGTAACTACACTACCCGTTGCAATAATTGAATCATTACCTATTTCAACTCCTTTTAAAATGGTCGTTTTGTTTCCAAACCAAACTCTATCTCCTATTTTGATTGACTTTGATGGATTTATTCTATTTCCCGTATTATTATCCATTATACTGTGGCTATCGCCGACACGAAAAGTAACATCGGTTGAGAAAAGACATCCATCGCCAAATGTTACACTTTGCCCTTCAATTACAGCTATATGCGTATATCCGCATACAGAATTGCCACTACCAAAAACAACCTTATTATTATCATCCTCTATGTATATATCACCATTAATAAATACATTATTCTTCCCAATAACAATTTCATTGTTGTTGCCATTTATGTATATATTTGTACTTATCAATCTGTTTCGTCCACATTTAACAAACAATATTTTATTGTCGTTACCAAATACTGATATTTTACATTTTTTTAGATAATTTCCTTGGTGAAATATAGAATTTCTTTTACCCTTAATGACAAATTTATTCCCCCCCCCCTACAAAATTATAAATAGTCGGGAAAATGTATTTTTTATAAACGCTCTTCAACTTATGCATCATACTTTTTCAAAATAAGTGTCACTATTGTTTGGATCATACCACTCATTAATCCAAAATTCTGTGTATAAATCATCTTTTCCTATATTCGTAATGTTGTGTGTGTACCATACCGGCATATCTACATAGGCAGGTTCGGTGCCATCTAAGTCAAAACTGATAATTTCATCTGTTCCTATTTTTCTTAATTCAATACGAGCTTTGCCCTTAATGACAATGAAACGTTCTATTTTACGCGTATGATAATGATTTCCACGAGTTACACCCGGCTTAGTAATGGAATATGATACTTGCCCACCAACACCCGTCTTAATTGTTTCAGCAAAATTTCCTCTTTCATCACAATGATTAACCAAAAACATTTTTGACGGCTCTATATACGAGCGAAATGTATTAAACAAATTAAGGTCGTTTCTATCTTTAAGTATAGGAATAATACCTTGTTTCGTATATAAATTATTAAAATAGTTCAAACGCTCTAACACATCGGTTACAGTCATGCAAAAGTCGTATGGGACTTCAATTTTTCTAATACCGGATTGTTCTAAATGAGACAAAATAAAATGGCATAGAGAACCAATATGAATTAATTTAACACTATTATTTTCTATAACTTCAACAGTTTTTCCCTTTATCAATTTGTCGGAAAAAGTAGCAATAAAGGTGTTATAATTAGGTTTAGAAAACTCTCCAAACACATTAGGTATAACCAATCCTGTAAATGCTGTTTTAGTTTGTTTTGCACATTCTTGTAGAATTTTTTGTCCTTCCAACTTCGATTTTCCATAAGGATTATTAAGAGATTCTTGAATTGATGAACTAAACAATACGTGAGGTCTTACACCACTAATATCAATAGCTTCAATCAATTGACGAACAAGCATAATATTAGTATCATATAGTATTTGTGGATTTGAATGACGATTTACAGCGGCTAAATGAACAATAACATCGCATTTTTTAACGAAACTGATAAGTTTTTCTTGATTAGAATACCAAGAGTCCTCAAAAGGAACACGTATATACTTGTCTGGATATAGTCCTATAGTATTAAATAAGGCAGTCCCTATAAATCCGGATTGACCGGTAATTCCTACTTTTAACATAGTGTTATATGATGAACAAGTTTTTCAATACAAATTAAATAAAGCAAAAACAACTATTTGACATCATTTTTTATCAAATCAAGTTTCAAAAGCAGTGCTTTCATCCCCTCAATATCCAATCTTTTCGTATTATGAGAATGATAATCGTCAAACGAAGTTATTTCTTGGTTACCCTTAATAAAATACTTATCATAATTAAGATCTCGCGAATCGCACGGTATACGAAAATAGTTACCCATATCTTCTGCACGCGCCATTTCTTCACGTGTCACTAATGTTTCGTACAGTTTTTCGCCATGACGAGTACCTATTATTTTTATTTCCGTATCTGCTTGATACAATTGTTTTAAAGCATCTGCCAAAACATCTAAAGTTGCCGCCGGAGCTTTTTGAACAAATAAATCTCCATTTTTTCCATGTTGGAACGCATACAACACAAGATCAACCGCATCATCTAATGTCATCATAAAACGTGTCATATTAGGATCTGTAATTGTAATAACATTATTCGATTTTATTTGCTCAATCCACAAAGGAATAACAGACCCGCGAGATGCCATAACATTACCATAACGAGTACAACAAATCGTGGTTGCTCCATCGCTTCCCATCTGACGACCTTTGGCAATTGCGACTTTCTCCATCATCGCCTTCGATATTCCCATGGCGTTAATTGGATAGGCAGCTTTGTCAGTACTTAGAACCACTACATTCTTAACACCATGTTGGATTGCAGAATCTAAAACATTTTCTGTTCCAAAAATATTTGTGCGAACAGCTTGAATAGGGAAAAACTCACACGATGGCACTTGTTTTAAAGCAGCCGCATGAAAAACATAATCAACCCCTCCCATAGCACCATCAACACTTCGCTTATCTCTAACGTCGCCAATATAAAATTTAACTTTAGGATTGTGCAAAGCATGACGCATATCATCTTGCTTCTTTTCATCGCGACTAAAAATTCTAATTTCTTTAATATCGCTATTTAAGAAACGTTTAAGAACTGCATTACCAAAAGAACCTGTACCTCCAGTAATTAATAAAGTTTTGTTTTTAAAATTGCTCATATTTGAACTATTTTTTATAATTTTTTTAATTTCTTTTTCCACCACCGCCAATTGTGCCAATTTAAAGAATAATCACTCAGACTTATTCCTTTAAATAGTCCTTTTTCAAAATCAATTCCTTTGTAATATTTATAGGGTACTCCAAACGACTTGAAAAAGTACCCAAATTTTAAGATATTGATATTCGTTATTGGTTGTAGAGTTTTATCGAAAATCATCTCCATTGCTTCTTTATGATTTTGAGGCTTATGACAACATTCAAAATAATAATACTCTGATTTACTAAGAAGAATAGAAGGCTTACCCCAATATGTAGCTTCTATCCCCATAGTGGAACCAAAAGTTACTACTTTATCAGCTTTGTCCATTAACAGATAGGTTGATATTTTTGAATTTGCAGGAATAATTACCACATTAGATCCGGCTATCTGATAGAGCGATTGTTTATAGCTATCTATCATTTCTTCAGAATTGGGATGAACTCGAACATACAATTTACAATTATCATTACGACTGTAAAATTCTTCTGCAATTTGTTTAATACCTTCTACCTGAGTTTTATATAAAGGATTATTCCATTCGGGACCAATGCTCGCAAATTCGTCTTCAGAAGAGGTAAAAATCACGACATTATAGTCTTCATCATTCCATTCTTTGGGAAGTAGATTACGTTCCTGGTCAGCAACAAATGACCGAATAGCTTCAGAACCACCATTATACCTGTCAATATAAAATGAATGACCTATACGTTCCTTTTCTTCTTTATTTTCATTAGAGTTCCAATAATCAAAAATTAAATCAGTTGTTTTTGCTATGTTATGTAGTGACATTTGATGAAACACTCCATATTTATTTAAAGAAGATCCGCTTTCTATTGTATAAAAATCAATCTCTTTTTCTTCGCATGCTCTATATATGGCTTTTGTGTATGAAAGACGTCCGTTTTGAAGATAGGCGATGTCTAACTTATTTTTATCAATGTGATATAAAGCTGAATAATATACTGCCACAGAAGTATCATACAATTGTTGAATCTCTTTTTTATATGTTATTAAGTCAATAAACGGATTCCTTGTTATATGTATCAAAGAGCTTATAACTGCCCATCCTATGTCATAATTGCCAACTTGTAATGTCTTAAACTTGTCAAGTGATTCATAATAGGAGTCGGCTATTAGTTTGTTGGCATAAAATTTATTACAAATTAATGCCTTTTTATTAAAAGGCACACCAATAAGGTCATATCCTTTTTTTCTGCAATTTTTACATGTTGTACACATTGTTTTACGAACTTGTTTGTATGATTTATTGCCTAATATTGCATCGGCTAAAATCATTTCGCACAATTTCATATTTTTTTTGCAAGAATAGATGGTAACGTTATCGCCATCTTTAACATGCTGCTCTGCTAACTCTAAAACAGTAAAAAACTGTTTTTCCCATAAAGGATGAGTTAAAAATAAACCTACATTTTTATTCATATATTAAATATCTGTTTATTTTACTATTTAAGTCTCTTTGCATCTTATTTTTATCACATATAGTATTTAGTATGGTTGTATCCTTTTCCAGAATATCAAGTAAAATTTTTTGACATATCACTTCTGAAGGATGAAAACCATCTAAAAACTCATTGTCACTGAATTCTATAGCTGTATAATCATAAAACTCAAGTCCATTTTTACAAAACGTGTTTTTCAATTCTATAGTTAGTGATTTTATAAAATTATAGTGATTTGACTGTTCCATTTGTTCACAAACTTTTTTAGGGTATGGCAAAAAGAATCCGATTACTGTTATATCATTTGATTTACAAAATAACAAAAAATCATTCAAAGTAGCAATTGCTATTTTATTGAAATCTTTACCATGTTCAAATCCCCTATTCCCCTTTTTTATGCGATCAAACGTATCATCAAAAAAATCACTTGTAATGCTATCAGATTGATTTAAGCGTTCTATTTGTTTGCCATAATACATACTTCCATCATTTCTAAGTCCACTATTGTTTATATTGGCATTTATACCCACCAAATGTACTTCATCAGCATGAAAAAATTCATATTTTTTAAAAGATTGGTAAGGAATTATATGGTCAATCCACACACTTTTAAGTTCCACAAATGTAGGATATTTAGATTTGGATTTTTTCCAAAAATTTGGTTCTTTAAAATACGTCAATGCATCGGAATTTATATTAAACCAATTAAAATCTAAATTTAAAATTAAATATTGGGGATACTTATTTTTATTAATTCCTTGAAAAAAAGGCTTTAAATCATTGACGCTAAAAACCGTATAACCTGCATTATAGAATGTTTTTTCAAACATTTCTTTTCTGAATTGTAAAGCACGCGAATTACCTAGTGACCATATCTCTTTTCGATTTTGGGTTTGTATTAATTTCCACTTAAAATAGGGGTAATTTTGCTCCTTATAAGTAAGTCCTAATAAATAATTGGATGGATAATCTATTAATTTATCAATATCATAAAAACACTCCTTATTTTTATATAAAAAATAGGATGGCGGAAACAGCAACAAAGTAAATATAGGTGCACAAAATAATAATATATAAATTATAAATTTTTTCATAAATTAAAATTGAAAATAAATAAAAGCACTTTCATTACCAATGTTGAAAAATATAAGACCAATTAAAAGATAGCTTAATGGAATTAAATATACAGGCTTAATTCCATACATAGCATGAGACTGACTTCTATTAATCCATTCCATTATTATTAAAATAAACACGGAAATAATTAACAAAACAGGATGTACAAAATGTTTTATATCAGGCAATGTAAATAGGCTTAAATCAAACAGAGACACTATGTAAGCGTAACTATCTGAAATTGTTTCTGATCGAAATATAATCCATCCAATAACTGTTAGAAAAAAAGTAAAAATAATTTGTAAAGCCTCCTTTCCCGATGGTAAAAATTTGTTTGCCGCTACCGTATCCATATTACAGCGATTTTTATTTAAAATAAGCAATGGTAAAAATAATATTGCATGAAACAATCCCCAAACAATGAATGTCCAATTAGCTCCATGCCATAAACCTGAAACTAAAAAAATGATGAACGTATTTCTAATTGTTTTTGCTTTTCCATTTCTGCTACCACCTAATGGAATATAAAGATAATCCCTAAACCATGTAGTTAATGATATATGCCATCGTCTCCAAAACTCTGCAATATCTCTACTAAAATATGGAAAGTTAAAGTTTTTCATTAAACTAATACCAAACAATCGAGCAGTACCTATGGCTATATGTGAGTATCCGGAAAAATCACAATATATTTGTATCGCAAAACAAATTGCACCAAGGAGTAACGTACTTGCGTTTTGTGACGCATAATCATGAAACACATGATTTACATATATTGCACAAGCATCAGCTATAGCCACTTTTTTAAACAAACCCCATATTATTTCAGAAACTCCATCAACAGCTCTATCGTAATCAAAAACACGTCTTGTATAAAATTGAGTTAGAAGATTAGTCGCGCGCTCTATTGGTCCGGCTACTAATTGTGGAAAGAAACTCAGAAAAGCAAAAAATGCAACAATATCTTTTGTCGGCTGCATTTTTCCTCTATACACATCTATAGAATAAGACAGTGCCTGAAAAGTGTAAAAACTAATTCCAACCGGTAAAATTACCCTTACTAACAAACCATCGGTTTGACCATTTAAAAATAAATCGGCAAAAGACTGAATAAAAAAATTATAATATTTAAAAACCCCTAGAATAAATAAATTAACAATTATGTTTGTTGTATTTATAGCTAAAGATATTCGTTTGTGATTTCGATATTTACCTATCAGAATCCCTGACAAATAGCTAATGAAAGAAGTAAAAGCTATTAGGACTAAGTATTTCCAATTCCACCATCCATAAAAAATATACGAAACGACCACCAAAAATAGATTTTGGAGCCGTAGATTTCTATTAAATACAAACCAATATAGAATAAAAACTATTGGTAGAAAAATGGCAAATTCTATTGAGTTAAATAACATTATTTATAAATTATTCATTTAACAATATCACCTAAATTTATTCTATCGCCTTTATGTAAATCTTTGTTTACCTTTTTATCTATTAATTTTGAAAGATATTTAGGATGTAAACTAAACCCCGGTCGCACGGAACGAACATTCTGATTTGTAATTACATCACCAACTTTCATATCTTCAGCCACATAAAGTGACCGCGAAAAACATCTTCCGCTTTTCATCTTCTCTGTCAATTCGTAATCAATTTTTCCAATGGCTTTTTCGGATTGTCGAATATCATCTACCATCTGCTTAAACTCTTTCTCATTCATCGAAAATGCGGCATCGGGTCCGCCAATACTGCGGTCAATGATAAAGTGCTTTTCTATCATCACAGCTCCAAGTGCCACTGCAGTAATCGGTGCTACAGATCCAATGGTATGGTCAGATAACCCCGACTTTACGCCAAAACGTACTGCTAAATCTTTTATCATCAACAAATTGGTTTCTTCAATAGGTGCCGGATAAGAAGAAGTACATTTAAGCAACGTGATGTCGTTGTTGCCAACTTTTCGGCAAGTTTCTACTGCCAGTGCTATATCTTCCAACGTTGCAATACCTGTAGAAATTATCATTGGTTTCATTTTTTGTGCAGCATACTCAATAAGAGGAATATCGGTGATTTCAAAAGAGGCGATTTTGTATATCGGATTATCAAGTGTTTCTAAGAAATCAACGGCTGTTTTGTCAAAAGGTGTTGAAAAACAGACTAATCCTTCTTCTCTTGCCATATCAAAGAGTTCTTTGTGCCATTCCCAAGGCGTGTAGGCTTCCTTGTACAAATCGTATAAGTATCTATCTTCCCAAATGGTACCTTTGATTTTGAAATCGTCTTTTCTGCAATCAATGGTTATTGTATCGGCAGTATATGTTTGTAGTTTAATGGCATCTGCTCCTGCTCGTTTTGCTGCACGGATTGTCTCTTTTGCCACATCAAGACTTCCATTATGGTTGGCGGAAAGCTCCGCGATGATAAATGTATTATTTCCCATTTATTTTAGCGAGTAAATCGTTAATTTCATTTCTTGTTGAACATTGAATAATTATATGTCCTAACCTATCCAAAGAGCTTTTTATTTCTTTATCAACATACTCTTTAATTTGATAGTCAATTATAGCTTTGTTGTTTTGATTGTGTTTAAGAAAACTAACTACATTGTGGTAATTATCCCTATTAAGAAATTGTACGGCTGCATGGTTTTCGAACTTTCTTTCTAAATCCACAAATTCACCAATGCTTAAATTTATTAGATTATCTAACATACTGATACCTGTTGAAAGTGGAACTAAATGTGAAGTAATGTAATCACCTCCCAATCTACAAGCTATTTCAATAATATAACAATTATGATCTTTGAGCTTAACTTCAGTATGTGTTGGACAATTATTTAAATTAAGCAGCTTTATTGCTTTAAGCACCTCACTTTTTATTATTGAAAACTCTTTTTTATCTAAATTTGCAGGTTGAATATGTGCATTTTCAACAAAATAACCACTTTGCGGATTTATAATTTGTTTTTCAGTTATTGCAACAATCACTGTTTGAAAGTTCTGTGTTAATGTTTCAACACTAAATTCTCTTCCTTCAATATATTCTTCAATTATATATTTTCCAGTCTTAGAATTATTTTTAGCAATTAAGATCGCATCAGAAAGTTCATTAACAGTATGCACTAACTTTACACCTCTACTAGCAGATGAATCTATAGGCTTTACTATATATGGAAAATTAGTTAAGTCAGTTTCTAATTCAGAAGTATAATAAGGCACATTCAAATTATTTTCTAAAAGGAAATTTCTTTGCAAGTATTTATTTGTACAAATTTCAGCAACCGCCTCACTCATAGCCGGTAAAAATAACTCTTTCGCCACTTTTGAAACAACTCTTACTGGATAATCCGATGTTGTTAGAATACCATCAATTTTCGCATTTTTTGCAAACTTTAGAATAGCTTCTGAATCATTTGTGCTTATTAGTGCTTTTTCTGAAGCATACTCAAATCCTGGTGCATTCTCATCATAATCAACAGCTATAGAGTATAATCCTTTTTCGTTAACTTTCTTAATAATATCCAATTGCATTTCACCTGCGCCAATGATTAAAATCTTTTTCATTTCCAATTTTCTTCAAAAAATGACATATAGTTAATATCTTCATAACCCTTTTCTGACTTATAATGCTCTTTAAGAACTCCTTCAATAGTAAAGCCTATTTTCTTATACAAATTCACTGCTGGTTTATTTGAATTATTGACTTTTAAAAAAACTTTTCTTAATTTCAGATCTCTAAATGCAATATTTAATAACAATAGGATTGCTTTTTCTCCAATTCCACGTCCTCTGAAAGATTTATTACCAATGTAGATTCCTAATTCACATATTCTGCTTTCAAAGTCAATAAACATCAATCTACAAACTCCAACAAGTTCAACAGTCCTATTCAATGACTCTTTATCTTTAACATATATACCCCTAAGTATCTGAGAGTCCATTTTTGAGTTTTTTCTTATCCAATCTTTTGCAGTTTCTATAGTAGTTAATTTAAACTCACTCATTATCAACTCTGATAGATTATTGTCGGACTTCCATTCTGCTACTTTATTTGCAGAGTTTTCATCCAAATCTGCTAAGAAAACTTCACTCATACCAACTTACTATATATTTTTACATTATAAAACACATTGTCAATTTTAACATGTCTCACCAAATTAGCTTCCAAATTAAAGTTATTTGCTATCAAAGGCTTAAATCTGAAGTCAACTAAATCGTATCCATAAGTATAAATTTTATGTAATTTTACACAATTAGCTACACCTTCAATCATATTTAGAAAAGCACCAAAAATTTTAGTATATAAAATTTGATCTGAATTTAGCTCTGGATTTAGCAAAAAAGATATTTCTGCATTTAAGTTATGCCAATCAATATGTACTAATCCTCCATATCCGATTAGTTTGTCATTTTCTAACAATGAGAGTAAAATCTGTGTTGGATACTCTTGCATAAAAAGTTTTGAAACAACATTTGCAAAATAAGTATTTTGATCTTCTTCGGTCAAAAGTTCATTTTGTCTTAATAAATATATCTGTTCGTTACGCCATTTCATTATATCAAAACGATCTTCCATTCGGATAGGAACAAGAGAATATTTATCGATACAAAATCGACTTTTATTTAAAACTTTGTATTGGTTAGAAAACTGCATTAATTTAATCTTTTAAAACCTGTATGGCAAACAGGTCCTTCTAATAAAGCGTGAATATCTTTATCTCCTGCTTCACATTTCCCAATTATTGCATATACTTCATTTAAAGCACTAAGATAATCTTCTATATATTTATCTTCATGACTAATTGACGCATAAAAATTAGTACTTGCCAAGAAACCTTTTTTGAGCATTTCTTGAGTTATAAATGTCTTATATTCAAGCGTTTTTTTACTAAGAAAAGAATATGTTGATAAAGCAGGAATTCCTGAAATTGAAATTTTTACATTATTCTCATCAGCGATTTTTTGCCAACCTTCGCGTATCTTACCACCTTTTTGAGTAATTATATTCCACGACTCTATTTTTTTCATTACCTCCAAAGTTTTTAATGCTGCTGTAGGTCCGATGCGCTCTGTCCAAAATGTACTACTTATAAATGTTTTTTGAGCAGCTTCCATCACTTCTCTTTTCCCTATCACGGCTGTTAGTGCGTATCCATTACCAATTGTTTTTCCAAACATAGTCATATCAGGAATTACATTGTATTTATTAAAAATACCGCCATACGTTTCTCTAAATCCCGAAGTACATTCATCAAAAATAAGAACTATATTATTTTTAGTAGCTAAATCTCTGACTTTTTGAAGAAAATTATTTTCCGGACCAAAATTTCGAACAACCTCCATTTTTATCACACCAATGTTATGGTTTGCAACAATACTTTCAAGTCCTTCGATATTATTATAATGAAATGGATATACCGTACCTTTAAGACTTCGGGGCACACCTGCAGTGTCTAAACCAGACAATAAATGCTCTGACAACACATCATCATTTGTTAAATTACTAGATAAATACCAATCATGCCAACCATGATAACCACAAATAGCCACATTATCTTTCCCTGATGCTGCACGGGCAATACGAATAGCAATCGCATTCGCTTCACCACCGCTACGTGCGAATCGTACCATATCTGCCCATGGATTTAATTCAACTAGTTTTTCTGCAAGAAAAACTTCTTCAGGACAATTAAATGTACTCATATTGCCCTTTTTTATGGTATCCATAACCGCCGTATCAACTTCTTCATGTCCATAACCTAATGTGTTGGTTCCTATACCCATTATAGACATATCGACATATTCATTATTATCCAAATCCCACACTTTGCAACCCTTCGCTTTTGAAAAATAGGATGGCCAATTTTCAGGTAAAAACATCTCGGGTCTTTTGGACAAAAGCATTGTTCCACCGGGAATTAAACTTTTTGCTTTTTTATATAAATTTTGTCCTGTTCTGTTATTGTTCATGTTCATCATTATTTAAAGATTTAACATACCCTTCATTACGTTTTATTTGTTGGTTCTTAAAAAGATTTAGATTATTAATCAAAAAATCTGTATAAACGTTCCAAGTCTCTTCATCACCCAAATTTTCTAAAAGTATTTTAATCGTATTTAAATCTTCGGGTTCATCTACAGTCATACGAATGTGATTATAATTGGCAGGTGCATCATAATTGCCCGACTTAAACAAATTTCCTCCTTTAATTGTTGAATTTTTCCAAATATAAGGAGTTACGTGTTCTCTATCAGAACTTAAAGTTGCTTCGTGCCATGCCTTTTCCAAAATACTAAATTTAAACACCTCTATATCCTGACCATCAGGATATGGTACATTAAATACATTTGCTGCGTAATCCAAGTTATTTTGAATAGCAAATAATATTACTTTATCTATAAGTTGTGCATCTATTAACGGGCAATCGGATGTAACCCTAACAATATAGTCAGCATTCATATCCTTAACTGCATTATAAAAACGGTCTAAGACATCATTAGTTGAACCTTGATACACTTCAATATCCAATTCTTTAGCTATTCGGGTTATTTCCGAAGATTTTTCTTCAAAGGTTGTTGCGACAATAATTTTTGAAGCTATTTTAGATTGTTTCAACCGATTTAAATGCGTTGACAATAAAGTTCCTTTGCCTAATGGTTGCAAAACTTTTTCAGGAAATCTAGAACTTCCCACCCTTGCTTGTGTAACAATGATTATTTTCTTATTTACCATAGTGAAGGATTTAATAATGCAGAATTTTGAATATGAATTTTTTTATCTATTTTTTCTAAAACTCCAAAAGGTATATTAGTTTTTGCCCACTGAATATTTTTCTGCAACTGGTCTATAGACTCAACTCCTATCAAAACACCATCAATATAATCTTTCGACAATACATATTGTAAAGCCAAATGTCCAACACAAAAATCATTTTGTTCCGCAATATTATTTATTTCTTTTAATGGAGAAATTAAATCCATCAGTTTTCTTGGAATTTGTGAGTGTTCCATAAAAAACAATCCTTGTAAAAAGGCTGAACGAGTATGAACAATTTTACCATCATCTTTCAAGGCTTTCAAGATATGACCTCGAATATTTTCATTATCTAAAATGTTAAAAGGAGATTGAATAACTTCTATATTTTCATCTGTTTTCAACATTTTTAATTCATCATTTGTATATACTGAAACTCCTAATTTATTAAACAATGAACCTTTAAACTTTAAAATACTATCAATTTCATTATTATTTTTAGCATTGATATAAGCTTCGAAAGAATGAAACATAATAATATCCACATTTGGTACATTCATTTTCTTCAAACTATTGTTCAAAGACTTTTTCCAGCCAACTCCTTCTTTCTTTGAAAATTTAGTTATAATTTCAAAAGATTTTTTGTTCTGTTTTGATATAAAATTTCCTATTTTAATTTCCGAATCCCCATAATCTGCTGCGGTATCTAGCATCTGTATTCCACTAGTATGAGCCAAAGCCAATATTTCATTAGCTTCAGCGCATGACATGAGATCTGTAGCGGTATTATTTATCCCATAACGAAGCCCTAATTGTACAGTTCCTAATATTAACTTATCAATCATATTAACACCTTTAACTAAATATAGCCATCATTATAATGTTTTCCATCATATTTAATATGTTTTATGCACCCTCATTTTTATTGTAAATTCAATTTGTTTATAGGGATAACATCTCCTGTATAAATCACTTTTTGTTTCAAGAAACTAATAAACACTAATGATTATGTTCCTCATTCCACAAACTTTAAAATTTTTTCAATTACATATTCCTGCTCTTCGTCAGTCAAAGAGGGATACATCGGCAAACTAAAACAATGCTTCGAATAGTTTTCAGCAACAGGTAAATCGCCTTCTTTATTACCTAAATTTTTATAATACGGCATTAAATGAACAGGTTCGTAATGTACTTGTACAATTATATTTATACTTTGCAGATAATCAAACAGTTCATTACGTTTTTCGGTTTGAATCACGTAAAGATGGTAAGCATGAAAAATATTTTTTGCTACTTTCGGTGTTTTAATCTGTGGAACATTCTTAAAAACCTTATTATATTTTGCAGCAATCTCTTGACGGCGTTGTAAACTCCAATCCAAGCGTTTAAGTTGCGAAATTCCTAATGCACACTGTATATCGGTGATACGATAATTAAAGCCTAAATCTTGCATTTCATAATACCAATTTCCAGGACATCTAGTTAAACGATTGTTATCCTGACAGATACCATGAGAACGGAGACATCTTAATTTATAATATAGGTCATCATCATTGGTAGTTATCATACCTCCTTCACCAGTAGCAATATGTTTTACGGGATGAAATGAAAACACAGTCAAATCGGAATATACGCCGTTACCTGCCATCTGTTTATTACCTTTGGAATCAATGAAATAAGCTCCAGGAGCATGACAAGCATCTTCTATCATCCACATACCATAATCATTACATATAGACCTTATTGCTTCCGAATCGACGGGATATCCGGCAAAATCGACAAAAATGACACCTTTATAATAACCTTTAGGTTTTGATGTAATCATTTGTCTTAACTTATTAATGTCTATCAAAAAAGTATCAGGATCGATGTCGCAAAAACAAACATTACCGCCACAGTATCTCACACAGTTAGCAGAAGCAACAAAAGTCATAGGAGTAACTATAACATTATCTCCAGTTTTTACTCCTAACGACAGAGCTGAGATATGTAGTGCCGATGTACCATTTGAGACAGCTATTGCATGTTTTGCACCTACTTTCTTTGCAAAAGCCTCTTCAAATTCCGGTATTTTAGGACCCTGTGTCAAATAGTCTGAGTTAAGGACTTTAACAACAGCCTCTATATCTTCGTCTGTAATATATTGACGTCCGTATGAAATTTTTTTCATAATTTTATATTTTATTAGGATCGAATTTTATTATACTTTTCTGGTTTAGAAGAACTTCATATTGCCTTAAAATAGGCGAAGAAACGGGTATTAATCTCTCTGCCAAAGGACCATTCAAACCAATATCGGCAGCAGCAGAAATCACATTAAAACTTCCTATTTCCATCGATTGGAACAAAGCCTCTTCTCCATTTTGTGTTCTACCACCAAGAGTCAAATAGTACTCTTGTGAAAGTAAATGAATTTTAGGAAAACGATACGTTAAAACAAAATCACCTTCAACAGAAGGTAATCTTCTTCCGTCAATTAATGAATTTGCAGCCCATAAAGAACCTCCCTTGGCAGCTACTCCTAACCAAAAACAAGGTTTTTCTATTTTTTGAGCAGCATGCATGTAAAGTGAAACTTCCAAAGTATCTCCATATTTTATTGCTGTCGTTTCTTGAGTGGTATCACCAATAATAACTTTAGACAACACTACCTTATCATTAGGAGAATTATAAATTCCTGCTATTTTTGACTCTTTAAAATATAAAGCAATCGATTCTTCGACACTGCCAATATAAGAGACCATTCCATCTGAAAGCACAACACCGCTTTGACACAAACTTCTAATACTTGCCATATTGTGGCTCACAAACAACACAGTCCGACCTTCACCTCTACTCACGTCTTGCATTTTGCCGATGGCTTTTTTCTGAAATTCTGCATCGCCTACGGCAAGAACTTCGTCCACTACCAAGATTTCAGGATCAAGATGAGCTGCCACGGCAAAGCCCAACCGTACCATCATACCCGAACTGTAACGTTTTACAGGTGTATCTATATAACGCTCCACACCGGCAAAGACAACAATTTCGTCTAACTTCCGGGTTATTTCCGCTTTAGTCATGCCCATTATGGCACCGTTCATGTAGATGTTTTCACGTCCCGTCATCTCCGGATGAAAACCCGTACCAACTTCCAATAACGATGCAATGCGTCCACGTGCTTTAATAGTGCCTGTAGTAGGCGTAGTAACGCGCGAAAGTAATTTAAGCAAAGTACTTTTTCCGGCTCCGTTTTTTCCAATGAGACCAACCACATCACCCTGTTCTACTTTGAAATTAATATCTTTCAATGCCCATACGTAATCACTGTCGGCTGCAGATGCACGATCATTTACCGAGCCAATTTTCAAGTAAGGATCTTCCTTACGAAGAATTTTCGTTACCCACCAACGATTGAGATCATGCGAAAGCGTTCGGGTACTCACAAGCCCTAAACGGTATTGTTTACTGATATTATTAAATTCTATAGCGGTCATAAAGTGTTGAATTGTTGAAACGAGATAAAGTGAAATCGCAAAATAACTTTTGGAAATTAAACATATTTATTTTTTTAACACCTCCAATTTAACATTACCTATTGATGATGCTATTTCTGAAAATGAGCTATAATAAGAGCCCAAAATCCGATTTGTACTAGAAAGTGCATACATTTCAATCACAGCTTGGCGTATACCCTCTTCTGAATCACGATTGATAATACCAGTTGGAATAATGATACGCTCAGCACCAAATATCTGTAATAATTGTTCTTTAACCGATGTATCATCGGAGGCCACATAAAACTGAACTTCAGAATCTTTGACTATTTCTTTTTGTATCTGTTCAATAAATAACTCCAAAGAACTTTGCTCAATAGAATTCTTATTATCGGTTCTACGGATATGGACACCAATAACATTGTTTTTAAATGCTTTAGTTTCGTTTTTTAATCGTTGTAACATTAAATCATTTAGTTGAAACAAATCACGTAAAAAATCATCTTCTTCTGTTCTAAAAAAAACTGAATAACTTTCGACAATTACCCAAAGAAACTTATCACCTCCTTTTTTAGAAAAAGCTCTTAATTCTTCGTATTGTCCTTCTTTAAATATTTTTAAAATATGACATTTTTCAAGCATTTGGACAAACCAACGAACTAGCCTAAAACGACGTTCTACTTTATACAAAAAACGAATATAACAATAAGAATTCGACTCTTTAAGATATTTCAACGGTTTAAATAATTTGTTGAATTGGCAATTAAGAATCTGATTACGTTCCCAACATATCATAAATTTTTTATTGTGGGTTGTACAAAAGCGATAGGCAGAATCAATCACTCGCATACGATTTGCTAAACCACCTATAGGATAAAAAACATACATAACACAATTATTTATTATTCTTAAAAAATGTTAGACTATATCGAAAATTACAACTTTATTCTGAAATATTTGGTGGTCAAAACTACAGCACGCTGTATTTCACACAAACATTTTTTTACACCGTGTCCATAAAACTACGTTGAACTTTATTGAACATCATAATGCCGATAGCTAACAAAACAACCATAAATCCGAAACTATAGCCCAACATTCCCCAACTGAATTCACCTACTCCAAGAAAACCGTATTTAAAGGTCTCCACTATAGAAGTGATGGGATTAATCATCATACACAGTTTGATTTTTTCATTGGTAATGGTACTTAATGGATAGATAATCGGCGTTGCGTACATCCACAACTGTACTACAAAAGTAAACAAAATTGTCAAATCGCGGTATTTTGTCGTTAGTGAAGATATGATAATGCCAAAACCAAGTGCTAAGCCCGCCAACATAATCACTAATAGAGGAAATAAGAGTATTGCCCAATTAGGTGCAACATTGACACCAATAATGATGTAATAAACATATATTATGAGAAATAGCAATAATTGTATGCCCAATTTTACCAAATTGGCAGTAATTGTAGATAAAGGTGCTACCAAGCGTGGAAAATAGACTTTACCAAAAATATTTTGATTTTGGATAAATGTGGATGAGGTTTTATTGAGGCAATCGGCAAAATATTGCCACATGCAAATGCCCGCCAAATAGAATAACGGTTGCGGCAGTCCGTCGGTACTAATGCCCGCTATGCCACCGAAAACGACCATATACATAATGGTGGTAAGCGCAGGCTGTATAAGAAACCACAACGGTCCAAGTACGGTTTGTTTGTATTGAGTTATAATGTCACGTTTAACGTACATCGCCCAAAGATCGCGATAACGCCAAAGTTCCTTAAAATCCACTTCCCACAATTTGGTTTGTGGTTTTATAACAGTTGTCCAATTTCCTTCTGACATATAGTTAGATATTACATTTAATGCTATTCACTATCTTTCCGCACGCATCGGATTGTTCAAAAAATCTTGATACGCCAATTTAATACCGTCTTCAAGTTCGGTTTTGTAAGTCCAGCCCAAAGCCGTAGCTTGGGATACATCAAGCAACTTGCGCGGCGTACCGTTTGGACGAGTAGTGTCCCATTTTATGGCTCCTTTATAACCGATAATTTTGGCAACTAATTCTGTTAATGCTTTTATAGTTAATTCTTTACCTGTTCCGGCATTCACTATTTCATTACCGCTATAATGATTCATCAAGAAAACACAAAGATTTGCCAAATCATCAACATAAAGAAACTCGCGCAACGGAGTACCGTCGCCCCAACAAGTAACAGACGGTGCATTGGCAAGTTTAGCTTCATGAAAACGCCGTATCAAAGCGGGCAGCACGTGCGAGTGTTCCGGATGGTAATTGTCGTTGGGACCATAAAGGTTTGTAGGCATCACACTGATATAATCGGTACCATATTGACGGTTGAGATATTCGCAATATTTAAGGCCGGATATTTTTGCCAACGCATATGCTTCATTTGTTTTTTCCAATTCGGAAGTAAGCAGATAGCTCTCTTTTATGGGTTGTGGTGCCATACGCGGATAAATACACGATGAGCCGAGAAATTCCAATTTTTTGCAACCGTTTTTCCATGCTGAATTTATCACGTTCATTTCCAAAATTATATTGTCGTACATAAAATCGGCTAATGCACTCTCGTTAGCGGCTATGCCACCCACCTTAGCTGCTGCCAAAAAGACATACTCAGGTTTTTCTTCTGCAAAAAACTGCTCCACTTCCGTTTGACGGCATAAATCTAATTCCTTGTGTGTGCGGGTTATAATATTGGTATAGCCTTGGCGTTCTAACTCTCGCATAATTGCCGAACCCACCATGCCTCGATGCCCTGCGACATATATTTTTGCGTGTTTTTCCATCATTTTACGATACCTTTTTCCAAATATTCTTCCAAATTGAGTTTTATTCGATCGCTTGCTTTTTCAACCGCTACTTTCGCCATATCTGCATCTACCATTATTTTTACTAATTCTTCAAACGACGTTTTAGTGGGATCCCAGCCCAATTCGCGTTTTGCTTTGGAAGGATCGCCCCACAAATTAACCACATCAGTAGGACGAAAGAAATCAGGCGACACTTCGACTAATACTTTCCCTGTCGCTTTATCAATGCCTTTTTCATCAATCCCTTCACCCTTAAATTCCAATTCGATTCCGACATTTTTGAAAGCTAAATAACAAAATTCGCGTACCGAATGTTGCTCACCGGTAGCAATGACAAAATCATCGGGCTTCTTATTTTGCAATATCAACCACATACATTCCACGTAATCTTTAGCATAGCCCCAATCGCGCATGGAAGAAAGATTGCCTAAATAGAGTTTTTCCTGTTTGCCTTGTTTGATACGTGCGGCTGCCAAAGTAATTTTGCGCGTAACAAACGTTTCGCCTCTGCGTTCGGATTCATGATTGAACAATATGCCTGAACAGCAAAACATGTTGTAAGCTTCACGGTATTCTTTTACAATCCAAAAGCCATACAATTTAGCAACAGCATACGGGCTATAGGGATGGAAAGGTGTTTTTTCGTTTTGTGGCACCTCTTCCACTTTTCCATACAATTCCGAGGTAGATGCCTGATAGATGCGACAAGTAGCTGCTAAACCACACAGACGAACAGCTTCCAAAACACGCAAAGTGCCGACAGCATCAATATCAGCGGTATATTCGGGAGAATCGAAACTCACTTGTACATGGCTTTGAGCAGCTAAATTATAGATTTCGTCGGGGCGCACTTTGCTGATTATTTGAAGTAAACTCATGGAATCGCCCATATCGCCATAATGAAGATGGAAATGTTCGTGCCCCTCAAGATGAGCTATTCGTTCGCGAAAATCAACAGAAGAACGACGTATAATACCATGAACATCATACCCTTTATCGAGCAGAAACTCAGACAAATAAGACCCATCCTGTCCGGTAACTCCGGTGATTAATGCAACTTTCATACTTTACGTGTTTTAAATTTATATTTTGCAAAGATACGAAAAATAACGAATAATAATTGATAATTACGAATTTATTATTTACAATAATAACACTCTGTTGACATGACTATTTAGAATAAACTTATAAACTTATAAATCTCTATGAATGATTTGTCTTTTAGTGCTTTACGTTCTTAACTTTGATATCTTGTTGAAGACGCCACTTTTGCGGTCGACGAATGTAAGCATCAAAGGACATATCAGAACCAAAAGTGGCTTCATCGAGATAGACATCGGTTTTCATGGGCGAAAGATGGTCGAATACAATACGGTTTTTGCGAGCATCATAAAAGAGGTTCATAATGGTTTGTGCATCATAGCGAAACACACGCCGATAAGCATAAGTACCGTCGTTCATTTCAAAAAAAGGTGCACCGAAATGCGGATTTTCATCGTCTAAAACAAGCGCATCAATTATTTTTGTTTGATAACGACTGTTTGTTTGTGCCCATCCCAATAGCACATAAACGGTTTGATGTTTCCATTTGTAAGCAATAGCCTCATAATAAAGCGCTCCATACCAATGATTTAAATCAATCGTGCCCGTTTCGGTCGGTTCTGTAGTTGCTGCAGAATGTAGCGACCATGAGCGTCCCGTATTCGAAAGCACTAATCCATTAAATCGGTAACCGTTGTGCGTGGGATAATTCCATGTAAACAAGCGCAATTTGCCGTCAGTAGCATAAATTTTACCAAGATAATGCAAACTATCAAATGGATAGCCAAAAGTTTCAGGATACACGGAAATATCTTTTAATTTGTTGTATATAAGCGTGTTTAAACTGTCTTTAAAAGTGTCATCATTGGACTCTTTTAAACCCTTAAAAAGCGTTGCCAAATTTTTTTCCTCTTGCAGTAAATCAACTTGCTGAGCTTGACAAACCACAACTATTGCACAAAAAATAAGGGTTAAAAAACGATTTTTATTCCACATAATCCTTTTAGTTTCGATGTTCAACAATGATGGCACGTAATTTTTCATTCAACGCATCGGCTTTAATTAAATCTTCCAAACATAGGTGCATACGGTAACACCAAAAATGGTTAGGGTTGGCCGGATTATTGATGCGTTCGCCTTCCACATCGGGCGATTTTAGCTCATCGCTAATCGCCAAATAGTCCTGCAAAGGCAAAATAGTCCACATACTGTTCGCTTCCATCTGTTGAGTAATAATTTGCAAAGCCAAATCGGAAGTGCAATCATCGGGGGCAACACCTTCGCGATGAAGCATTTGGTTAAAATAACATTGTATCTTTTCTTTGTCTTCTCTCCACCAACCACGAAGCGTGGACATATCATGAGAACCTGTGCTATTAACCGACAAATAAGGCGTAGCGTGCGGGTCAATAAATTCTACGCCAAACTCTTTAGGCATTCGTTGAATTTCCAAACTCAAAATTTGCAACTGAGCCATCACTTCGGGCACTGAATTGGGTACCATACCTAAATCTTCGCCACAAACCAACATTTTAGTCGCTTCCAACAGTGCCGGCAATTTGTTTAACGCTTGTTGTTTCCAAAAATCGTTGTGCCGACGGTAGAAAAAATCTTCATAAAGGCGATTTAAAGCTGCTTGCGTGTTTTTATCGAGTGTTTTAAACAATAACGTTTTTTGTAAACTTATGCGAGAATGAAAACACTCCTTCTGTTTTGTATCACGAATGAAAAGTACTTCGGTATGAAGACGCATTAAAATGTCGTAGCGTTCATGATAACGTTCCAACCGGCGATGCGTAGCAAAAAAATTGTGGATTTTTTGCTGAGTATTGAATTCGGGTTTAAATTGATAAATACCATACTGGCGGACATTCAAAAACTTCATAATCCATCCTTTATCGTTGCCGCAAAGTTCCGTCAGCACATCATCTGTGATATAAGGGTGCAAATACCGTTCATTGTCAAAAGCTATCCCATAACTCTCTATTTCTGAGCGAGATAATGGCAAAGCCGGTGAAAAAGTGCCCAACAATCCCCACACGGCACCGGTAGGTATCTGCCAAATTCTGAAAAAACCAAGAATATGGTCAATTCGATAGGCATCGAAATAATTAGCCATGTTGCGAAAGCGATTTTTCCACCATTGAAAACCGTCTTTTGCCATTTTTTCCCAATTGTAAGTCGGAAATCCCCAATTTTGTCCTTTTGCCGAAAAATCATCGGGCGGTGCACCTGCCTGCATATCCAAGTGGAACAAGTGCGGTTTCATCCACGCATCTACACTGTGTCTACTGATGCCGATAGGCAAATCGCCTTTGAGCGCAACACCTTTGGAATGAGCATATTCGCGCGCTTCTTTCAACTGCATTGCCAAATGGTACTGAACAAAATAGTAGAAACCGACTGTTTTTGAATTATCGTCAGCAAATTGTGCCACTTTTTTTGCATCATATACAGCAAATTCGTTCCATGTGTGAAAATCGGCAGTTTTAAACTTATCGCGCAAAACGGAAAAAACCGCATAAGGAAGCAACCAGTCACTATTTTGATATACAAATTGTTGATAACTTTGTTTAGCGACCGTCGATTTCCATTCTTGATTATAAAGTTTTTTCAAATAATCGTCTTTTAGTTTTACTACGGACTGATAATCAACATAATAAGATTTATTTAATTCTTTCTTACGTTGTTGATAACTTTGAAGAAAAACTTTGTCTTTGAGCGGTGGCAACGCTTCTAAACGCATATATATCGGATGAATTGCACACACCGAAATACTGCTGTAAGGATAGGAATCGGAATTCGTTTTGGTGCGAGTTGTATCGTTGATAGGCAAAAGTTGTATGAGTTGCTGACCTGTAACTACCGCCCAATCAACCATTAACTTCAAATCGTAGAAGTCGCCAACACCACAACTCTGCTTACTGCGCAAAGAAAACACGGGAATAGCCACCCCCGCTCCACGAAACAAATAATTGTCGTGAAAATTGCTTTTTACAATATGCGAATTCGTATATTTTTCGTTTGAATTCATATCTATTCGCCTATTGTCGCCCTGTTCCCATTTTCTAATTTTCTTTGTGATTGAATCAATTGTAACAAACTTATATTCAAAGTATTCAGGTAATTTTTCTTTGGAAAACTGAATCATCCAAATGCCATCGCCAATGTATTTGAGTGGCAGTGTTCGTTCCCAATTACCTAACGCCTCTACACTACCCGTAATAGCCACCTGTTGTGTAGGTAAAACTGTGGGCGCAAGTACTTCAAACACCCATTGCCCTGATTTTATTTTGGCAGCAGGTTCTACAGGATGTGCAAAAATGGCTTCCGTAAACGGCGTTGTCTGAAAAATTGTTGTCAAGTTCGACTTATCAAGTTCGTCAATTATCAGCAAATCCGTAACATCGGTCGAAATGGCAACAACACGTCGCTGCCTATCTTCAAAAATAGTCGTTCCCGCTTCGTTTATTAACTTATAATGGTAGCTCAAAAGTGTTTTTTTGAACGTAATATCGCCCTTCCACACAAAATCGGCATCATAAGTCATTTGCAACGGAGGTTCGCCATCAACCAAAAGATAGAGCATTTCACCGAATAGGGTACGACAAGTAGTTTGAAAAGAGATTAACATATTATAAATCAGAAAATTAAATTCAATAAAAACAACTTAAATTATTCCATTCATTTAACTTTGGATACTCTGTAACCTTTTTGACGCAGCAGATTGATAAGACCATTTTCGCCCACTAAATGAAGTGCTCCGACAGCTACAAAACAACTGTTTTTATGGAGCAAATCAGGCAACTTTTTTGTCCATTCCAAATTGCGTGCATCCAACATCAGAAATTTTTCTTGAGCCGTAGGAGCAAATTCCGATGAATCGTTGAGATAAGTTTGCAATAACGGTACCAAATTCCCCTTTTTGTAATAAGCATTAAGTTCGTGCAATTCTTCAGTTATTCGGTCTTTTCCTCTCAATGTGCCAACCAACAGGAATGCCTGACGTTCAATGGATTGCGACTCATAAATCAATTTTATCTGGTCTTCGACGGTTTCCAATCCAACCACTTTTTTACCTTGTCTATCAGCCACTTGTTGAAAAAAAGAATCCAACTGCCAATCATCGTCATTCGGGAATAGTTGCTGATAGTAAGCCACAATGTAAATATTGGCTATCATGGACGGTTTGAGGCGCGCTACATCGTTGAGCGAAAGCTTGGTAACCGCTTTGAGTTCGCTATCTACAAAATGGTAGTCCGAATCAGACAAAAGTTCCGTATAGACGTAATTTGGTGGCAACATGGCAGCTTCTTTAACTTTATCTTCCATATTGGCAGCACTCATTACAAATTCGCTTACAACCACTTCCGAGCGATTGAAACATTTATAAACTTTAGGTATGGAATCCAAAAAACTGATGGGCACTAAATGGTGAGTTCCAAACAAATAAGAACTCTTTTTGAGACCGTTGCCCGAAATTTTCCAAAGTAGTTGAGCATTGGCAGGCAACAGTAACAAAAATAAAATAACAAAAGAGAGCAGTTTTTTCATATAATATTTTGTAACCCCCGTTTTATTATGTATCTTGCAAAGATACAAAAGTTTGACAAAAAAGCAACAACATTTTTCTAAGTCGATTATTCTTTTTTGACGAAACAAATTTTATTGTAGAAAAGATAGTTGCAAAAACACCACTTTTTTCTCATTCAAAAAACTTTAATCTATTTTTTTTGAAATTATTTGTGAAAATATTTGGTAATATAAAAAAGATATTTATAAATTTGTTTTATTAATAAATAAACAAGCGAAATACAACTAACAAAAAGCTAAATCGCTGTATATCAAACATTTCACTTACATAAAGAAATATAAGGAATTATGGCACAAACAATAGATTTATCCGGCGAATTACAAAAAAGATTTGGATTTAACACTTTTAAGGGCAATCAAGAGGCAATTATCCGCAATGTTTTGGACGGAAAAGACACTTTTGTACTCATGCCCACAGGAGGTGGAAAATCACTTTGCTATCAATTACCTTCACTTTTGATGGAGGGAACAGCCATCGTTATTTCGCCGCTTATTTCTTTAATGAAAAACCAAGTCGATGCTATGCGCAGTTTCAGCGAAGAGAACGGCGTTGCCCATTTTTTGAACTCATCGCTCAACAAAGCTGCTATCGAAATGGTAAAAGAAGATATTTTGCGTAATCATACCAAACTATTATACGTAGCACCTGAATCGCTTACAAAAAAAGAGAATATTGATTTTCTAAAACAAGTCAAAATTTCGTTTTACGCTATTGACGAAGCGCACTGTATTTCCGAATGGGGACACGATTTTCGCCCCGAGTACCGCAAAATACGCTCTATTATCAACGAAATAGGTGTAGCTCCGGTTATAGCACTAACAGCTACCGCCACGCCAAAAGTACAGCACGATATACAAAAAACACTGTGCATGAACGATGCTACCATATTCAAATCATCGTTCAATCGCCCCAATCTCTACTACGAAATACGCTCGAAAACGAAAGACGTTGATAAAGAAGTTATTAAGTTTATCAAATCGCAAAGCGGTAAATCGGGCATTATCTATTGCCTTAGTCGTAAAAAAGTAGAGGATTTAACAGAAGCCTTACAACTGAACGGCATTCCCGCACTGCCTTACCACGCAGGTATCGATTCGACTGTTCGCACCGAAAACCAAGACAAATTTTTGATGGAAGAGGTGGACGTGATTGTCGCCACAATTGCCTTTGGTATGGGCATTGACAAACCGGATGTAAGGTACGTTATCCACTACGATATTCCCAAAAGTCTCGAAGGCTACTATCAAGAAACAGGACGTGCCGGACGCGATGGCGGCGAAGGTCAATGCATCACCTTTTACAGTTATAAGGATATACAAAAATTAGAAAAATTTATGCAAGGTAAGCCTATCGCCGAACAAGAAATAGGCAAACAGCTCCTTGTTGAAACCGCCGCCTATGCGGAATCGTCTATTTGTCGACGTAAACTTTTATTACACTATTTCGGTGAAGAATATACCGAAGAAAATTGCGGCAATTGTGACAATTGCCTTAATCCTAAAAAAGAAATGGAAGCTCAAAATTTACTCTGTGCCGTTTTGGAAACCATTATAGCCGTCAAAGAGAAATTTAAGACGGAAGTCATCGTTGACATTTTGAACGGTAAAGAAACCGCCGAAATAAAATCGTACGAATTGAACGAATTGGAAATGTTTGGTACAATTAGTGACGATGATGCGCAACTACTGCAAGCCGTTATTCGCCAAGCGATGATAAAAGATTATATTGCTAAAGAGATAGAAAATTACGGGGTTTTGAAGATAACCAAAGCCGGCAAAGCCTATTTGGACAATCCCAAATCGTTCAAAATAACGAAAGATAACGAATTTAATGAAGAAGAGAACGAAATTCCTCAACGCATCGGAGGCTCTTGTGCTGTCGACCCCGTACTGTTTTCGATGTTGAAAGATTTACGAAAAAAAATGTCGAAACACCTTGAACTGCCACCATTTGTCATATTCCAAGACCCGTCTTTGGAAGCAATGGCAACCACCTACCCCATTTCCATTGAAGAACTGCAAAACATTCCGGGTGTAGGTCAAGGCAAAGCAAAACGCTACGGTGACGATTTTATTAAATTAATAAAAACACATGTAGAAGAAAACGATATTGAGCGTCCCGAAGATTTACGCGTACGTACAGTGGCTAATAAATCGAAACTAAAAATTTCCATTATACAAGCAATCGACCGCAAAGTAGCATTGGACGACTTGGCTGAATCGAGAGGGCTTGAAATAGAGGAACTTTTAGATGAAATTGATGCTATCGTTTATTCAGGAACAAAAATCAACATTGACTATTTTTTGGAAGAGATAATAGACAGCGACCGTTTGGAAGAAGCGTTTGATTACTTTAAAAACACGGCTAAAACAGATAATATACAAGATGCTCTGGTAGCTTTGGGCGAGGACGACTACACAGAAAGTGAAATGCGTTTGATACGCATCAAATTCCTTTCGGAAATGGGTAACTAACTCACTTTAAATGTGTTTTATTAGAAAAACATACAAACCAAATTAATAATCATTTAATTTAAAAATTTATGAAACAGAAAATTACTTTATTAATGTTGATGGTGTTGACTGCAATGTTTACATTTGGTCAAAATAGAGTACAAAATCTATCTGAGAAACAGCGATTAGACTCTGTTATTTTTATGGAAAAAAATAGCTCAACAGGTCTTTTGGAAAATTACAACAAACATGAATATTCCTACAATGACAAAGAAAAAGTAGCTAGTAGTATTTATAGCACTTGGAACAGCACTACACAAGCATGGAATAAAAATTTTAGGTTCAAGATTAGTTAAGTTTGTTTTTTCTCATACTATTCAACAAAATTACATAAATATTTTGATTTCTGTAATTATATCTAAATTCACACTCTTTTATGTGC
>Ga0209718_1000604_pt1 | contig 47369 bp, 47 predicted proteins | sample AD_JPNAS1_MetaG_FD_184420 | JGI IMG/M metagenome (GOLD analysis project Ga0209718, IMG submission 184420) | Active sludge microbial communities of municipal wastewater-treating anaerobic digesters from Japan - AD_JPNAS1_MetaG (SPAdes) (version 2) | ecosystem: Engineered > Bioreactor > Anaerobic...
ACAGTTTGACTTGTCACAGTTTCCATCACAGTTTCCATCGCACGTACCATTCCTAATGCAGTTGCCTGCATTTGGGCATGTATTTGTGGCATCCGCTTGACCTCTAAATGAAAGGACAGCACCGATGCTCACCATCGCAATCAAGAAAATGACTGCAAGGCCAATTATATGATTTCTCTTCATAACAATCACCTTAATGTTAAGGATAATCAGCCGATATATAAGGGATTTCCGAGATTATTCCCATTTAATTCCCAAATTCATACCGCATTATAGGGATTTAGCTGACATTTCACATGTGTTAAGGCCTTTTGAAGCATAACCCCTTTCTCTAAATCCAAAAGCGAGCGATATGTTGGCTAGATCCATCTCTAGATACTTTAAACTCTTTTCAAATATTCCTAAAGTTGCCAGAATATGTGCCCCTCTAAAAACTTATTGACTAAAATATGGGCGTTACCATTTCCCCTAGGGCTTCCTATAATACCTAAAATTTTGCCATAATAACGACTTTTTCTCTTTTCTGTAGATCAATACTTATTAATTTCAATATATTTCTTCCCCGATACTTTTATATATAGCTAAAATACCTATATTATAATCCAATAGGTGATAATTATGAAGAAAATATTTGCTGTATTGATTTCCTTGCTCTTTGTAGCAAGTGTGTTTGGAGTTGCATCCCTTTCAGCTACGGATAAAGCCACGGCAACTCCTGAAAGAGTAAAAGTTGGGCAGATAATAACAGTAACAAGTACTTACAATCCTTGTGCTTTTAATGATACTCCGCCCAAATGTTATGATCCAACAATAAAAATATACGACCCTTCAATAAAAAATAAGCTAAATTATCCATATATTTTTGACTTAACCTTTGAGGAATTTCAAGATGCATCATCATATGTAACAAAACTCTCTGGTCCAATCAAAACATCTGATGGCATCTGGACATGGACATACAGAGCCAATTTTCAAGGAACAATTGTATTTGGCGCCCCATATCATATTAATAGTCCTCCAGAATATAGATTAATATCAAATCCAGTTACTATAACAAGTAATTCTCTTCCAATGGATAAATTTTTTAAGTTGTTTGGATTTGGCAAGAAAAAATAATTTAAATTTTTTTTATATCTTTTCTTAAAATTTTAAATTAATTAGTAAGACTTATATCTAACTAATCTCTCTGCTCTTAAACTAGGGAATGCCTGATACCATGCCAGTTGACTTTTCTAAATTAAAACAAATTGACAAAAAAACTGCACTTGCTCTTTTCATAACTTTGGTATTATGGGCTTCAGCTTTTGCCGGAATTAGAGCGGGACTAAAATCATATGAGCCAGGCCATCTTGCATTACTAAGATTCCTAGTTGCATCCCTTTTTTTATTGTTTTACGGTGCTCATAAAAAAGTAAGGATGCCCGATAGGAAGGATATCCCAATGCTCTTAGTAATTGGGCTCTTTACAATAACTATCTACCATGCACTTCTTTCATATGGGGAGGTGACTGTTTCAGCAGGGGCAGCAAGCTTGATTATAGGCTCTGGCCCTATATTTACTGCACTTTTAGCGTATTTTTTCTTGAAAGAAAAATTGAAACCGTGGGGTTGGGTTGGAATATTTATCAGCTTTATTGGAGTAGGATTGATATCTATGGGTGAAGGCAATGGCATATCCTTTGATCCAAGGGCAATTTTGGTCCTTCTTGCAGCTTTTTCAACTAGCCTATCTTTCGTCTTACAAAAACCCTATCTCAAGAAATACAAATTCGTTGAGCTCACTGTTTATACATTTTTAAGCGGGACATTTTTCCTTCTGATATTCCTGCCCGGATTTGTAAATGACATAAGAACAGCATCAATTGGAGCAACTCTTTCTATTATCTATTTAGGGATATTCCCCGCAGGGATAGCCTACCTTACGTGGACATATGTTTTAGCAAAGATGCCAGTTTCAATCCTCTCTAGCTTTCTTGCCGTTTCCCCTTTCTTTTCCATAATCATAGCCTGGATTTGGTTGGGAGAGATACCAGGCATAATTTCTGTAATTGGCGGCATCATTGCAATACTTGGCGTAACGCTTGTCAATACTAAAGGGCGATAGATTCTTACTCACTTTTAATATATTTGTGTCGGATGTATACTAGAAATTAAAATTTTATTCTTTATTTATTTCTAAAAGAACTAGTTTTCCATCGCCATCTTCATATTCTTTTCCGCATTCGCGGCAGTAATATGTTGAAGTATCTATTATCTCTCTTCTTCTTATTTTTACTTCCCCATCTTCAAAAGTGACAACGTCATACCCGTTAGGCTCTGATATGAACTCATCACTTCCACATTCGCATTTGAATCTTGTCAGATTTTCTCATCCCTTAAAATTCTTTTATTTCAGCATGTATTGCTTAATCCAAAGATATATACCTTCTTCTAACTGTCAAAAAAGATATATGCCCGTAAACAACAAATATTTATTCCGCCTTCTTTTAGGAAGGCTTATTAATTACTCATTTTCTATCGATGAATATGAAAAAAGCGGAGATTAACTATGTCATTGATGTTTTTTTGACTATTGCGTTAGTAGTAGTTGGAATAACTGGCGTTTTTTTGTTTTCTTTTTTTGAAAGCGGCATACGGAGAGGAGGACACCAGACATTTTTAGGAATAACAAAGCACACATGGGCATTCTATCATGAATATTTTGGCCTTGTCATGACAGGCCTTATGATCCTACACTTTTTCCTGCACTGGAACTGGATGGTGTGCATGACAAAAAAACTATTCAAAAAAACATCAGATAAATGTGAGATATACTAATTTATTTTTTTTAAAATAGATAATTTTTTATTGTATCAATGCGTATTATTTTTATGCGCCGCTACAGGATAAAGCAGATTGATGCATTTACTGACAAACCTTTTGGAGGAAATCCGGCCGGTGTTTTGACCTCTGCAGAAGGATTAGCTGACAAGGAGATGCTTTCAATAGCCAAAGAAGTAAATGCGTCTGAAACAGCTTTTATTCTACATAGCGACATCGCTGATTTTAGAATAAGGTGGTTTACCCCTAAAAAAGAAGCCTTGTTTTGCGGGCATGCCACCATCGCAAGCCTTTATGCTTTAGCTGAAGAAGAAAAGTTTGGGATGGAAAAAGACGGCAAATATACATTCAAGGTTGAAACAAAGATAGGAGTTATTACTGCCGATGTGATAAAGTCAAATAAAACTCAGATAATACTCCACTCCCCAAAAATAGCACTTTCTAGAGAAAACATAGATATGCCAGAATTCCTTGGCGCGCTAAAGATAACTCAAGATGAGATTGATTTCACTTTTCCCATAATGAGAGAGGCAAATCTTGACTATCTCTATGTACCGATAAACGGGCTTGACACATTAAAAAATATAGACTATGACTATTCAAAACTACATAAATTCTGTGAGAGGTATAACTTTCAAGGGATTAATCTTTTTACAACTGAAACTTTTGACAAAGATTCAACGGCACATTCAAGATTTTTTGCCCCGCCGTATGGGGTTAGGGAGGATCCAGTCACAGGCTCGGCACAAGGGCCCCTTGGCGTATACCTTTTGATAAACGGCATAATCGAGTTTACCGGAAGTGAAGTAAACATCAAATCAGAGCAAGGTGACATTATAGGAAGGCCAGGAAGACTTGTAATAAATGTAACAAGGGATGAGTTTGGCTGCTTTTCATCCAAGATCATCAGCACTGCTGTTACAGTGATTGAAGGGGAAATTTACCTTCTTTGAAAAATAACTACTCGATGACCTTGCCAAATATGTAGCAGTCCTCACCACACCAATGCTTTTTCAAAAGGAACTGCTCTTCAAACCCCATTTTATCATAGAAACCTATTGCATTGTAGCGCTTTAGACTCCAACACCAGAGTTTTTTCACATTTTCCTTCTTGCAAAGTTCGATGGCAAAGTCTATTAGGGCCTTTCCAACGCCCTTCTTTGATGTAATCAGCGCATCTATCTCACATGACTCTTCGATGATGACTAATCCAATTGCGCCAACGATCTTGTTTTCCTCAATGGCAATGTAGTAGTTGCCTTCTTGGATTAGAGGCGCTATCTTCTCTTCCTCAGAAAAAGAGTATTCTTCAGTATCCAATCCTTTAAGAAGGGCGGATAACTCATTCATATGAGCTTCTGTCGCCTTTACTATCTCCATAAGAGAGTGATCACCCAGCTTGATATTAAAGCTTTTGATGGTAACCCTAATTAAAGAAATGATCAATTTTTACATGGGTGAAATATAAATAGTATTAAGTCTTATTGTAATTACAACTAATGGAGGGACTATGAACCTTAAAAGAAAATTGACTAACAATACAAATGACTGGGATTGCGGAGTTCAAGCAATTGAGAACCTAAAGCGAATTGCTAAAACTAAGAAGAAAATTTCCCCACACAAAGCAGGCATAGTAAAAAATGAAGGGGTCTTAGAGCCAATAAAATATGCCAAGGCATTGAAAAGTATCCCAAAAGTCAAAAAAGTCAAGGTGCATAGAAAACCGAAGATTGATGTGATTGTTGAGTGGTTAGAAAGGGATAATCCTGACAGCAAAACTCAGAATGTGGCGATAGTGCACTCAAAAATTTTAGATGAAAAGGATTCTCATTACTGGCTGGCATACAAGTTGAATAAGGGAAAGAAAAGTCTAATGGCTGCCAATTTTGATGACTCATCCCCCATTAAAAAAATTTCACTACATAGGCTAAGAAAAGATGACATAAAGATTAAGAAAGTATACAAAGTGATGATAGGAAAATAAGGAAAATGATTGCTATCTAATTATCTATTTATAATTTCTAATAATTAATTCTTTTATCTCTCCTCTTTTTTTAGGGTCACAGTTAATTATCCTTTTTGCATCTACCCTCTCGATTATGAAGTTTTTATATAGCTCATCGAAAAAGTCATCCTTAGGGTCTTCATTTTTTGGATCGGAATTGCTCAAAATTAAATATGCTCCTTTTTCGTCAAGCTCTCTGTAAAACTTAGCAAGTCTTATCTGATCGTTATCAGTGAACTCTTCCTTTGAATAACTGGTAAAACTAGAGGTTTTAGTTAGTGGCCTATACGGAGGATCAAAATAGACTAGACTATTATTCTTAACATACTTTGAAGACTTTGAAAAATCACCACAGATAATTTCAGTATTTTTTAGGGCCAAGTTAACTCTTTTTATATTTTCTTTGTCACATATTCTAGGATTTTTGTATCTGCCATGAGGTACATTGAATTCTCCATTTTTGTTTAGCCTAAATAATCCATTAAAACAAGTTCTATTTAGAAATATCATATGAGAAGCTCTTTCAATCCAAGCACTATTGTAATTACTAAAATCAAAAGAGCTCATTTGACTATTATATTTATCTCTAATCCTATAGTAATAATTTTTTCTTTCCTCTTCATTTTTGCCTATATATTCACTTTCAAGATTTCTTAAATCATCAATAAGCTCTTTAGGATTATTTTGCATGACTTGATACCCAATTAATAATTCCCTGTTTATATCCAATAAAAATGAATTATTAATCTGGAATCTACTTTTAAGATAAAAGAAAAATGCGCCTCCTCCCACAAATGGTTCAATATAGGAATCTATTACTCCTGTATCAACAATTTCTTTTGGGAGCTTTGTTGATAGCTTAGGTACAAGTTGTGATTTGCCACCTGCCCATTTTAAAAAAGGTTTTGCAGCTATAGTTTGATCATAAGCTTTAATTGTCGTATAAATGGATTTACTGTCTATCACAATCTAATTTAGATTGTGGAGGATTTAACCTTTTTTGTATTATTTCAATATATTTTTCTTCCTTTTCTATTCCTATTGAATTTCTTCCCATCTTTTTTGCAACGACAGATGTCGTTCCAGAACCTACAAATGGATCTAGGATAGTATCCCCTTTAGATGTGCAAGCCAAAATTATTCTCCTCAGCAGCTCTTCTGGTTTTTGTGTAGGGTGAGTTCCGGCCCATTTCTCACTTTTTGGAGTTAGCGGAATTGACCAAACATTTCTTGTCTGTTTTCCTAGAGGATTTATTGAATCTTCAATTAAATTTTTTGTATCTTCATAATTGAATGTCCATTTTATATTCTTTCCATTTTTTGTGGCCCAAATTAAATGTTCAGTACTTTCTGTAAACATTCTGCATGTAATATTTGGTTGTGCATTTGGTTTAAACCAGACAATGCTGTTATTTATTTTAAGCTCAGTCATATGTTGAATTATGAAACCCAATTGATATATATTATGAAAAGATCCACACACCCAAAAGCTGCCACCATGCTTTAACACCCTGATACACTGCTGAATCCACTCAATATTAAATTTTAAGAAATCATCTTTTGTGAAAATATCCCATTCTTCCTCTAAGGTAATATGTTTACTATATTTCCACCCAAGACCTTTCTTTTTTGCAAGCCCATATGGGGGGTCTGCAAAAATTAAATCTATAGATTCACTAGGAATGTTTTTCAATTCTTCTAGGGCATCACCATGAATAATTTTGTGATCAGTTTTCATTTTATTCTTCTCTATCTAATCTTTCATAATTGAGATTATTGTTTGTATTTATATTTTGTCTCTATCCTTTAATTATCACTATACCTCTAATAAGAGCAAAATCTATATATCAATTGTTTATATATTTTGCATGAATGATTTAAATCTAAGGTATCTAGAATTTGCTTCCAGTATTTCATTTTTTGAATTTTATCAAAAAGAGTACAAGGATCCTCACTTTAAAACTGAGGAGTATCAAGTAGAAATAACTAAATTATCTGAAAAGTCAAACTGGACGCTTAATGAATTGTCTTTATTTTTAAGACAATATCCTAAATCATACGAGATATTCCAGGAGATTTTTCAATTACAGAGATTTACAAATACCCAACTAACGCATTTTCTATTTGATATTTCTATACTAAACAGTATGGATAAAAAATTAATTTTAAAATATCTAGAAATCAATCTAAAAAATGACTCTTTGTTTAATAAAATCTTTATTAAAAATTTTAAAGAATTATCACCTAACAATTTCAAAAAAATCCAAGATATCTATGACATTCTTAACTCTGAAAATATTGATTCTAAGATGATAAGTGAATTAGTTTTTTTATTGAAACTCTCAATTCAAAACTATATCGATAGAGCTTCTAAGTCTGTTGCAGTAATCCATGATAGAATCATTAACGACAAAATGACTGATGTTTCAATAAGAATAGCTTCTTACATTATTAATAATCTAAACTTAAATGAAATACAAAAATGTTTTGTCCTAGATGAATATTTAAGAAATAAAAGAATGCCGATTGATACTAAATCTATTCATGGAAATTTTGGCATATATAAAATTTCTAAAACACTCGATAAAAATGGATTCCTAAATTGTAACGACATTAGGAATAAAACATTGGACGATAGCAGATCAAGATTTTCATATTCTAAAGAAACAAAAATTCAAGGAATTATTAAAAACGATGGAAAGGAGAAGAAATTTGATTTTGTATTATATTATGAAACGAAACCAATAATCCTAATTGAAACTAATTTTTATTCTACTTCTGGATCAAAAATTAATATCAATGACGATGAATATACGTCCTTGGATGAAGAAATAAAACATAATCATCCTGATCTAAAGTTTATGTGGATTTCAGATGGCAATTATTGGCTTACTATTGATGGAAAGAAGAGATTCATGAAACTTTATGAAAGATTTGAAAATCGTATCTTAAATTACGCTCTCTTTGAAAAAGAACTACCTAATATAAAGAAGGAACATTATAATTAAAATGTGCCGGGGGCGGGATCCGAACCCGCGACCTCACGGTTTCCCAGCCTTGTTTCATGCTTATGAGCCGTGCGCTATAACCAGGCTAAGCCACCCCGGCAGGTGAGATTAAATCAACTATGGCCCAACCTTTTTAAGATTTGCTATTTAAACAAATCTAAATCCTTTTTCCTTTAGATCTTCTATAATGCTCCACAAATCTAAATCTGAGCTGTTCACCTCTGGAACAAAGTATCTATACTTAGAATCCTCAAGAAGCTTGTATAGTTCTTCTAAGAACACATCTTTTAAATCATTTTGAAGGAAGTACGTGTCAAAATTACCCATATGCGGTATAAATCTGTTTTGTCCATAATCCTTCTTTCCCCAAAGATGTATTCCGTTAATTTTGTCTCGGATTGGATAAATCGATTTTACAGTAGATCTAATCTTTTCGGCTGTAAATTTTCTAGGCCCAAGATTATAGCTACTAAAGATTTGAATAAAATCCAAGACTATCCTAAGTTTAAGGCCATGTTTATCTATAGATTCACATAAACTTTCTAGATCAGTGACATTTGAGATGAGAAATTTGCCTCCCCTATAGAGACTGCCATATCTATTTTCTATAAATATGTCAGTTTCTGGGTAAGTGTCAGAAATCCTTCCCTCAAACACTTCATAGATTTTAACAAATTCTTCTATAGACTTACAGTAATCATTGAATGGCGGGTGTGTTTCTATAATCTTAGGGGGCCTGTTGTCACCAACAAGCCTAATTATGAAATCACCAAACTCTTCTGCCCATCTTCTGCTTGTCCAGAGTTTTGGAATAAAATCTTTGTGTGATTCTCTTATAGTTTTGAAGTTTGATACTAAGCTTGTATTAAATTTCCTTCTCCCATACGAATACTCTGTATGGAGAGAGTACTCTTTCAATGGCCTAATATAAGGCACATCAAAATTTCCTGCGACTTCTTTTATTTTAGAAGATATATCCTTAGGATATTTCCTCCCATCATATTCTATTGGAATAAAAATTGACATCAAGGAGGATTATACTCAAATGAATAAAAAAATATCGATTTTTCACTCATTTGAAAATTAATAATGCAAATTCTAGATCTTTATGCAAAGTAACTAAAATAAAGAAAAGAAAAAAATTAATTATCCTAATCGGATTTTGGTCTGGGCTTGTGAGTTCTTTCCCAACCGGGAGTGGGACTTGTAACCTGCTTCCAATAGTATGAAGCAGTGATAACTGCACCAGAGATCCTGTGGAATCCAAGCTTTGTCTTACCAAAGTTGTTTGTAGCGGCTCCTTCCAAAGCTAAGCCTTCAGCATCGTGTCCTTGTGAAAACTCTATTGCTGCCTTTTCAAGTACAAGCTGTGTTTGTTCTTCCATAACTGCATTTGCAAAAGCATCCTCATTAGCACCGGCTATAGCACCGATACCAAATGATGCGATCAATGCAACTGCAATAAACAAGGTCATAATCTTTTTCATAGCATAACCTCCTTGTTAAGCTAACAGTTATTACTCTGCCCCTTATATATAGTTGTTGTGTAAACCATTGAAAAATCAAATATTTAAAAGTTTATTTAGGCTTATTTTTATCTAATAATCTTCATAACGTTTCACAACATTTCATTTAATCCTATTTTCAAATTAAATCAAAAAATAAGCTTAAATATCATAATATCAAAAAAACAAAGTTATCTAACTTGTTTTCAATAGCAAAATAAACTCCATCCAATTTACCTGGATAGGAATGCACTATTAATTACGAATAATTACCTATCGCTAATCTTTGCACCATATATCCATAATTTTGATAAAACTTATATATAAAGAATAGAATTAATATTCATGACAAATATAAAATACCATGCATTAATAGTTTCATTTTTACTGATATTTAGTTCTATTGGATTTTTGCCTGTTTTTGCACAACAGGAAGTGTATGTTGTATCAAATAACATTGATATCGTTTCAAAAGAAGTCCTTGAGGACTACTTTAGAGGATTTGGGCTCTTTCCAGAATTTTTATATCCCGAGGAAGCTGGGCAGATAAAAGGTGCAAAACTGCTCATTATATTGGGAGGGCCAGATGCGCTCTACGGAACAGGTTTACTTGTGACTAAGTATCTAGATTCCCTAGAAATAGGATTCATAAGACAGCCTGGCCAGAGATTTACTTTCATTAAATCTGATATCTATGGATATGCCGATAGAGTCATTATAATCGCAGGCGATACAAGAGAAAGAACCTATGAAGAGGTCTTTAACCTGATTAACGGCTCAAATGTAAGCTTCCAAAACGAGATTCAAAACGTTGCAGAAGGTAAGGTTCAGATAAAGGATTTGCCTCTAATCCTTTCAAGCATTTCATACACCACAGAAACCGTCGATAAAATCGGCCACATCTATCTTAAAATACAAAATTATGGTAAAGGCAAGGCCACAAACGTCATCGTTGAAATCTCAAATGACTATTACTCCAACTTCTCCCTCCAGAGCGTTGATCCTGTGAAAAAAGTTGAAGGCAACAAATTCTATATTGGGGACATGGAAGGCGGGGAGATAGTGGAGCTTGACATTACACTCAAAGCAAAACAAGGCGGAATATATTCAGGCGTAGTTTCATACACCCATGATGCAATAGATACATATGCTAGGATTAAAGATATAACAACTAAAGTCCCGTAACTATATTAGGTGCATTATATGAAAAAAGAGTATAAGTTGATATGCCTTATAATAACTGCTATTGTATTTACATCCACCTTTAGCTGCTGTGTAAGCCGTGGCACATCTACTATTACAACTGAAACTCAAATCAAAAATCCTACCCCAGAGACGCCCACGTCAACACTAGAAGAGCCCACACCCCATACAGGAGTTCCTTACATACTCCCTGCAACAACATACAACACAGAAACTGTTGATAGAAACAATAACATCTATGTCTCCCTTGAAAACTTTGGGAAAGGCAGGGCAAGTAATGTTGTAATTGTGATATCAGATGGGTATTATCAAAACTTCACATTAGAAAGTGTAAATCCCTCAATAAGGGTGGAAGGCAACAGATTCTATGTGGGTAACATTGAGGCTGGAGAGAAATTTATTTTGAATATATACCTTAAGGCCAAAAAGAGCGGGGTATATACAGGCACCCTTTCATTTACATACGATGGCATTGAAACAAGCGGGAAAATAAAGGATCTAACTACAAGGGTCCCGTAACTCTTTATTTTATATTTTCTTTTATAACCATTATATTTAAATATGATTTTTATAACTTGAGTTTACTCTTAAAGGGGTGCACCAATGGAAAAGAGAGCGTTTAATATTATTTTACTGTCATTATTGATTATTAGCCTATTTGGTGGTATAGCAGTTTCTGCTGAGGACACTGTAGAAATCCGGTTTTATAAAACGCAAGGGTGTGAGTTATGCGCTGAGGCAAGGACTACCCTCAATAGATTGAATCAGACGGTCTATAACGGAAAACTAATCATCACAGAGGTAGATGTTTATTCCTCTTCAGGGTATGCAGAGTTTAAACAGTTGGGATTTAGCATAACGCCTTCAGCGGTGATAAACGGGAGTGTAAAACTTGAGGGCATAAGCCAGTTTGAGGAATCAACACTAAAAGTGCTCTTTGACTCAATGTTGAAATCACAACCTGAAACCCCCACACAGCCAGAAACCCCAATAACTAGCGATAAAACAATTAGATTCTTCTATGAAGAGCAGTGTGATTACTGTAAGGCTTCAAAAGCAAAGATGAATACTTTACTAAAAGAGAAAGGATACGATATAAAAGTCATTGATGTCGATGTCTATACTTCTGCCGGATACAAGGAGTTTTCTGAAGCAGGATTTAAAATCGTCCCTGCAGTGATAGTCTGCGGGCAGACTAAGCTTGAAGGAACTGATCAAGTCGACCCCAAACTACAGGGCGCAATTGAAGGCTGCCTTTCTGGAAAACCTATAACAGATGGTGGCGGGGTATCTGCACTTACCATTATTGGCTCATTTAGCGCAGGATTTTTCTCTAGCTTCTCTCCATGCTTACTTGCCGTAATTTCATTTATCATAGCTTACACTGCAGGCACAAGCAAAAAGGCGTTAATGATACTTTTGAAGTCGATATTTTTTGGATTAGGGATAACTACAGCCTATGTCATCGTTGCAATCTTGTTTTTGAAGCTGGGCCAGGCAATACCGCCAACATACACCTACCTGATATCACTATTTGGTGCCATAATCACATTTGTCATGGGGCTAAATCTACTAAACAGCGGATTTGACCTAGTTGAGCTCCCCATAACTACAAAACATTTTGCCCAGAAGATGACCCAAAAGTTTGCCTTGTCATATGGGCTCTTGGGTGTGTTTATTCTAGGGCTTATATTTTCCATAATAAAGCTGCCGTGTGCTGCCATAATATTGCCACTGCTTATCGATGAGGCGATTACTGGTACAAGCGCTTCGGCCTTCTTAAAAGTCGCATTTTACGGGCTTGGGGTCTTGATCCCATTTGTCGTTATAGGGGTGGTAGGCGCCTTTACAAAGAATGTCGCAAGGGATCTAAGATGGAGCCCGACAGTGAGATTCTTTGGATGGGTTGTCATCGGTGTTGTAGTCATCATAATCTCATTTTGGTTAATTCTCCAGGGATTTGAAGTAGTTGGAAATGTCACCACAGAGTATATTTTATATACAATAATCTCCTATGCGATAACAATGTTTATAGTTGGATTTGCCTATGGTAAGTGGAAGAAGGTAGATAAGGGTGACAACGGAAAGAAGGAAGTTCGAACATATTAGGATATGTCTGGAGGAGGATGTCCAGTCAAAGTACAACTACCTTAATGACGTCTCATTTGTCCACTTTGCACTTCCGGAAATAAATTTCGATGAGATAGACACTACTGTAAAAATTTTTGGCAAAAAACTCTCTTTTCCTCTTTTTATCTCTGCCATGACAGGAGGAACTGATGAAGCCTTAAAGATAAACAAAGCCATTGCAAAGGCATGCCAGGCAACTGGCATCGGCATGGGTCTTGGAAGCCAGAGGGCAATGATTGAGGATCCTTCTCTCACATACACTTATGATGTCAGAAAATACGCTAAGAGCATACTTATTATTGGCAATATCGGCCTTCCCCAGTTTATCAAAGGGTATACCGAAAAGGAAGCAAGGTATGCAGTCAGGGAGATTAATGCGGATATGCTTGCAGTTCACTTAAACAGCCTCCAGGAGGCATCCCAGCCTGAAGGGGACCTGTTTTTTAAAGGCGGGATTTTGATTCTAAAAAAACTAAAGGAGAAGCTTGACTTCCCACTGATAGCTAAGGAAACTGGTGCCGGCATATCTAAAGAGACTGCTGGACATCTAAAGTTTTTAGATGGTATCGATGTTGCAGGCCTTGGTGGAACAAGCTGGAGCGCTGTTGAGTATTATAGGAGCAATGATCACAAGGAAACAGTTAAAAAACTATGGAACTGGGGCATACCGACACCCCTTTCAATAGCTGAATGCAAAAGCATTGGTATCAAGACCATAATAGGTTCAGGTGGCGTTAGGAGCGGTTTTGATATTGCAAAGTGCGTATCCCTTGGCGCCAAAGCCTGTGGCATTGCACTGCCTTTTTTAAAGATGGCGGTTGAAGAGGATGTCAAAGGCATTGTAAGGGAGATTGAGACAATGAAGAGGGAGTTTAAGATAGCGATGTTCTTAAATTCTTGTCTTAGCGTGGATGATCTTAAGAATAAACCCTTGCTTTTTACAGGAGAGCTTTCCACCCTTATGAAACAAAGGGGAATGGATTTCCAGTACTTTAACTATCGTTAAGCAATAACTTTATATACTATTATTGATTAATGGTATTCATGAATATGAAACAACTATTGTGCATATTGGTACTTTCTTCCCTTTTTCTCTCTGTACCGGTGGCTGCAGAAGTTGAGCCATTCACAATAAAACACTACTTCAGGCATGACTATGGCACCGTTTCATCTGCTCTTGGTGATATAGATGGCGATGGGGAGTATGATGTTGTTATTTCTACCGATACAGGCGAGCTTAAAGCATACACTCTAAGCGGCAAAACACTCATGTCCAAGGAATTTGAGCTACCTGCAAGAAATCTTTCTGTTATAAGAAAAGGTAGCGAGCGATTCATAGTGTTCTATAATGACAAAGGATTTGTATATCTTCTTGATTCAAACGGCAATATCAAATGGCATCTTTTCTTTCCCAATACGAAGCCAATAAATTCCGTTACTACCTCAGATCTTGACGGCGATAGGGTGCCAGAAATAATAGTTGGATTTAAGGATGCCACATTTTCTGTGTATACGCTTAGCGGCACACAGTGGAAGAAGGAGCATGACTTCTATAGATTCTATACAATGAAACTATATACAGCAGAGTTTGCTGCCGTCCATTACAGCTCATGGGATAACTATCCTCTCGATGTTAAGGTTGACCTATCATGGATTTTCCCTGATGTCATAGCTTCAGGTGAAAGGGACCCTAACATATATCTTTACGACCCAACAGGCAAAAAAATCTGGCAGATTGAAAACGTATATCCAATTGAGCACATATACTCTGGGGATATCACAAATGATAAAGAAATGGAGGTCATAACAGCCTCTTATAAGTATCTCCAGGCGTTTGGGCTAAAAGGAAAACTCTGGCAGAACATTCTTGATTCCTACATCTATTCATTTGGTGTCGGTGACATTGATAGGGATGGAAAGAAGGAAGTTGCAGCTGGGACCGTTGATGGCTCTGTTTATCTGTTTGATAGCACAGGGTATAAACTCTGGAATGAGCCTATATCCATCGGAAAAGACGTTAGATATGTGACCATTGATGATTTCACCGGAGACGGCATACCAGAAATTTTTGTTGCAGCAGGGAAATGGTCATCGATGAAACAGGAGATTGATCAGGGTTCGTTTTACATATTCTCTGCGACTGGTGAAAAGCTTTCTGAGACTAAAGTCAACGGCCCTATAAAGACCATCTCCATCGTTGACATCGATTCTGACGGATATAAGGATGTCATTGTTTGCAGCAATTTTGTTTTTGTATTTAAGAATAATTTTCTAACTATATTTGCAGGAAGACACTACGCAGAAGGGGAAAAATTATTACAGAGGGCACAATTTGATGATTCCATAAAGGAGTTTTCAAAGTCAAAGGAGCTTTATACCAAGATGGGTGATGCTGAGGCTGTGAAGAGGTGTGAGAAAAACATAAAGACTGCTGTTGAATATAAGGCGTTAAACGCTGAGGCGCTTGAGTTATTTGCAAAAGGCAATGCAGAGCTAGGTAACGGCGACTACAAAAAGGCTATGGAAAGCTTTACCCAGGCAAAACGTATCTTTGAAAAAGTTGGAAACAAAGCTATGCTTGCAACTACCGATGCCATGATAAATGAAACAAGCTCAAAACTCCAGCCAGTTGCGCCGCAACAAGTTCCTGTAAACCTCACATTGATCATTATCCCGCTATTGGCACTTGTAGCTGTTGTTGGCGGCGTGGTCGGGTTTTTATTTATAAGAAAGAGAAGGAAAAGAGAAATAATTTAACTTTCGATTTTACAGATAAAACGTCTCTTCCAATAGACTTTATCATTAAACTACTGAAGGAACAAATAATATTTTTTTATTAATTACTTTTATTCCCCACCAACTAAAGCTCTTGTTCTTATATGCGGTCCGCCATCGTCAACGGGCACATACTGCCCCTTTCCGCAGCTCCCGGGATTTCCGATCAGAAAATCCCTGCCAATACCGCTTATGTTCTTTAAAATCTCCAAAGTGTTTCCAGAAAGGGAAGCATCCCTATATAGTTCCCCTATCTCCCCGTCCTTTATCTCATATACCTCTTCACAACCAAAAGTGAATAGGCCTTTTGCAGTATCGACTTGCCCCCCTCTACCTCCTTTTACATAGAGACCTTCTTTTATGTCGATAAGCTCCTCAAACGTATGGTCCCCCCTACCCATATAGACATTGCTCATCCTAACTAAAGGCCTAGAGGAAAATCCCTGGGCCCTGCCATTGCCAGTTGGCGTAGATTTGAATCTTGAAGCTGTCTCTAGATTATGCAAATATGATTTCAATATCCCGTCTTCCAATAGGCAAGTCTTTTTCGCCTTTATCCCCTCATCATCAAAGAAATAAGACCCATTCTTTTCTTGATATGTTGGGTCGTCATAGATGTATACGCCATCTGCCCCAATTTTTTCTCCAATCTTTCCCTCTAAGATGGAGTCCCCCTGAAGAACTATATCTGCTTCACAGGCATGGCCCAAGGCTTCGTGTATAAATACGCCTAGGATCTTGGGGTCCAACACGACAGTCATCTCCCCACCTTTTACCCTCTTTGCAGAGAGGAGCCTTATTGACTTGTTACACGCCTCCTTTCCAAGGTCGTTTAATGATTTCTCTTTCAAAACCTCATAACCCCTTGTGCCTCCAATGAGGTCATAACCCATCTGAAGCGTATCATTACCACTTGCAACAACTGACTTTAGGTATACCCTGGTCGTCTTTTGATACAGCTCGCTTCCAGCAGAACTAATGTACAACTGCTCTGTTATTGAGTCAGTGCAGACAGAGTTTGTGTTTCTTACAAGAGGGTCTATCTTTGCACCCTTTTCTATCTCAAAGGCATATGTAATCTTCTCTTCAAGAGGTATATCTTCTGGCTTTATCTTAACCTTGTTTTCAAACTTGCCTTTTATTGAAGGCGGATCTATCTCAAAATGATCCCTGTTAGAATTTCTTGAAGTGGCGAGAGCAATCCTGTAGGCAGAGTCTATGCATCTTTGAACTGCATCTGTATCGTTTGTTGATGAGAATCCCCATGCCCCATCTATTAAGGCCCTTACACCAACACCCGCTTGCTCATTTGATGAGACCTCTTCAAGCACCCCGTTTTCAACATTTGCGATGTTATTGGCCCTTTTCTGAAGCCTTATGTCAACAAAACAGTTGGGGAATTTCAGATTATCAAAATTAAATGATTCAAATATATCCATAACTAGAAAAATACGTAGAATAATAAAAGGCTTATTGTATTTAATAATTATATGGATAGCCTAACATTTTTTCCATATTTCCCCGAAGAATTTATAAATAATTATAATCAAATTATTACGTGGTTATAATTATGAATAAAATCAAAGGAATTTTAATATCAACGTTATTATTGTTAAGCATTTTAACGATAATAGCACCAGTATCTGCAGGAACAGTACATGTTTATCCTGGAGATGATATAGGGGCAAAACTTATAGGTGCAGCATCAGGGGATACTGTGTATGTGCATGCCGGTAGTTATACAATAAGCAGTAATACAGATATTAATAATAAGAGCCTGACAATAATTGGGGACGGTGCATCGTCTACCGTTATTAACTTTGTTGGTGCAGGCACACGAATGTATTTTTATATGCATCCTGGTCCAGGTAGAACAATAAATATATCAGGAATTACTTTCAAAGGAGATTCAACTAATACGCCGAATAATCTTTTGGAGTTCTATAATAATGATAGTTCGAATCTAACAATGATGGATGTCAAAGTGACCGACTGTGTTTTTGATAAAGCATTACAGGATTTGGTCAAAGTTGGAGCTTATCAAACTAATATGCAATCTGTGGCAATTGAAAATTGTGAATTTAAAAATGGTAGCGCCAACGGGCTCTCGATTTATGATTATGGTGTTGCTAGCTTGAAAAACTGTTTATTCTATAACAATAATACAACTGCAATCTTCTCTACTGGGCATTCACAAACTACTGTCCAATCATGTACGGTAGACAAAAATACAAATGGAATTGATTTTGTTGTTCAAGCACAAGGTTCAGTAAAAGATTCTATCATAACCAACAATAGTATTGGTATAATAAATGAAGGAGCGGGAACTGTAACTGCAACATACAATAATGTCTGGAATAATTCAAATACAAATTACCAAGGAGTAACAGCAGGTGCAGGTTCAATCTCACAGAATCCATCGTATGCAACAGGAAGACTAGGTTCTTACTATCTATACCCGTCAAGTCCATGTGTCGATAAAGGTTCAGCTTCTGCTGCTTCCATTGGTCTTGACAAGATGACAACAAGAACTGACGAGCATTGGGATACAGGTACAGTTGATATGGGATACCACTACCCTTCAAACAGAGGACCACAAACTTCTCTGCCTATAGACTTTATCCTTAAACTACTGAAGAAAAACAAAAACAAATAATATTTTTTTTTATTACTTTTCTAAATTTTATTTCACACCTACTACCGCTCTTGTTCCTATGAGCAGGCCACAGTTTTTATGATTCTAAGGAAACTAACTCTTTTAAAATCTCTGTCATTTGTGGCTATCTTTAAACTGATCTTATACATATCTGCTAATGGTATTACTACTCCTTTTCAACTTTGCATGTGTCTTAATTAATTGTTGTGGCGTAAATAACTTTATAGATAAGAAAAACAAATGTTTATAATGACCAATGGGTCAGTTTGATTACCCCCAGAAAAGCTTTTAAATTATAGTGACTTGATGGTCGCATGGAAAACCTGGAGCTTATCGACCCAAGTTGGACTAATGAGAGCATTGAAAAAATACTTAAAAAACTTGATACATCTAAAGACGGGCTTTCAACAAAAGAGGCCAATAACAGGATCTCTAAATACGGGTATAACGAGCTCCCTGTTACAAAGAAGGAATCTAACTTTAAAAAATTCTTAAATCAATTCAAAAATAACCTTATCATTGTTTTATTAATTGCAGGTATTTTGTCTATTGCCATTGGCAACTTAAAGGACTCAATCGTCATTTTTTTAGTCATAGCTGTAAACGGCATTATGGGTTTCTTACAGGAGTACAAGGCTGACAAGGCCATTGAAGTCCTAAAGGCCATGGTCCAATCAAAAGTCGTTGTCATAAGGGATGGTGAAAAGAAAGAGATCCCTTCAAGAGAGCTTGTGCCAGGTGACATAATCAGCATAGAGGACGGGGATAAACTTTCTGCCACTGTGAGATTAATTGAGGCAATTAATCTTCAGGTTGATGAATCATCCCTCACAGGGGAAAGTTTTCCTGTATCCAAAGCCGTTGATTTGAAGTCTGGTGAAGGCTATCCAAACACTGCCTTCATGGGGACCGTTATCACAAGGGGCAGGGGGACGGGTGTAGTCATACTGACTGGGAAGGATTCACCCATTGGGAAGATTTCAAGCCTCATATCCATGGAAGAAAGAGGCAGCACCCCACTAGAAAAGAGTATAGATAATCTTGGTAAGAAACTAGGCGTTCTTTCTATTGCATTTAGTTCACTCCTATTCATTTCTGTACTAATTAGAGGGCTTCTAATACCCCTCCCATTGAAAGATGCCTTGGTAGAGTCGGCTCTTACAGCAATTAGTTTTGCAGTTGCCACAATACCTGAAGGCCTTCCAATAGTCGTCCTTGTGACTTTAGCCATAGGGACCCAGATACTTGCCAAAAACAATGCAATTGTAAGAAAACTTGCCGCAGTTGAGGCACTAGGTACGACCACATTCATATGTACAGATAAAACAGGAACACTCACAATCAACAGGATGAGCGTTGTGGGCGCCTATATTAACAATGAATTTTTAGGGCCTGAAAAAGTTGATCCAAAAAAACATGAGATTTTTTTTAAAATAACTGAGCTCTGTAACAATGCATGTATAAAATGTGAAGGTAGCGATTTAGAAGCTATAGGGGATCCGGTAGAGGCGGCACTAAAAGTGTTTGCAAGGAGTAGAAATTATCAACCTAATAAAATTGAAAGGATTAAAGAAAATCCCTTTGATTCTGAAAAGATGATGATGTCTGTCCTAATTAATGAGGATGGAAAGAAGACCACATGTATCAAAGGTGCGCCAAGGGTCATTGTTCACCGCTCAAAGTATTCACTTATCAATGGTAAACTTCACTTACTTTCTGAAAAAGAGAAGGATGACATAATTCTTAAAAATCGCGAGTACGCCGCCCAAGGGCTTAGAGCAATTGCACTTGGATATACAGAAGGGGACAGTGAAGATGACATTATATTTGTCGGTTTGGCATTCTTTAAAGACCCGTTAAGGCCTGAAGTAAAGGACGCAATAGCGCTCTGTAAAAAAGCAGGGATTAAGGTAGCAATGATCACAGGGGACCAGAGAGAAACTGGTCTTTCAATTGCTAGGGAAGCTGGCATACTTGGCAAGGAAGGCATGACTCTTTCAGGGAAAGAGTTGGATGAGATGCCGCAGGAGAAGTTTGCATCAATTGTAAAGGATGTTGTTGTTTATTACAGGGCCAGCCCGTTTCACAAAGTGAAGATAATTGAAACCCTAAAGGAGGCAGGCGAGGTTGTGGCTGTCACAGGTGACGGCGTAAATGACGCACCTGCCCTAAAGATGGCAGACATCGGTGTTTCAATGGGTCTTATTGGGACTGACGTTGCAAGGGAAGCGTCAAATATGATCCTGATGGATGATAATTTCAACACAATAGTCACAGCAATAAGGGAAGGGAGAAGGATATATGACAATATTAGGAAGTTCTTAAGATTCCAGCTCTCAACTAATATAGGTGCCATAATTCTAATGTTTACTGCAATCATGACAGGCGCACCTTTGCCGCTTTTGCCTGTACAGATCCTCTGGATAAACATCATAATGGACGGGCCGCCAGCAGTCACCCTATCAATGGAATCATTCCACGAGGGGTTGATGGAAAGGCCGCCTAGAAAGAAAAACTCCCCAATACTGAATAGACTCCTTTACCTTTCAATGTTTATTGGCGGAGTAGCAATGGGTTTAGGGACATTCCTCCTCTTTACCCTAATCGGAGGCTCAATAGAGCATGCAAGGACAGCAGCATTCACCCTGTTTGTTTTATACCAGCTTTTGAATGTTTTAAACTGCAGGTCATTTGACCAGTCAATATCCCAAATTAAGTTCTTTGAAAACAAGGGCCTGATACTTGCTATTGTTGCATCATTTGTTCTGCAGATTGGTGTCGTATATATCCCGTTCCTACAGGAATTCTTCCATACAGTCCCGTTATCCTATAGGGACTGGGCCATAATAACTCCAATAGCATTTTCAATACTTTTGGTGGATGAGGCAAGAAAATACCTTATCAGGGATTAGAGGTATATATCAACATCCTCATTTGACAGGAATGTTAGGGCCCTATCGTCCTTTAGTATTCTAAAAGGCATATCCTTCATATTTTTCCCGATGCCTTCCTTTTCATTTATTGTATTCAGAAACACGACTAGGGGATTGGAAAAATGCCTGGGCCTTAGCGTATAGATCCTATCACCCTCAATATAGCTCTCTTTATATTTTGAGACAAAACTACTATAATGTGCACGATCAAAAATCTTTGGTCCATAATGCTTTACCATTGGGGAAAGGGCATACTTTTCTATCTCAAAGACTATCCCTGAAAACTCTCCTTTTTTGAAAAGGCCGTATGAAAGCGGCTTGAAGTCATTTTTTTCAAGGAGAGAGGACATGTATTTTGCACTTTTTCTTAGCTGCGGGTATATGATATCATCAAGCATGTCGCCCTCAAAGAGGATTACATAGACCTCTGATTCGGGGAATCTTTTTACAAATGGCCTTCTCTTTTTGTGGAAGTATTCCACTGAAGGGGATTCTAAGAAGAGCCTAGAGTGGTGTATGAACTCACAGAGCCTTTCCAAAGACAGGGAAGATGCAACATTTCTTTTCGGATCAACTGGGTCTATTACTATTAGCGGATCCTTAAACTCCTTTCTACTTCCTTTATTTTTGATATCAATATACTCCCCGTACTTCCAGTCTGCTGCGTTTTTAAGGACATTTTCAAAGCTCTTGTAATGGATTATAAGGATCTCGCATAGGTAGCCTGCAAATCCCCGGATCTTCTGCTCAGATGAATATACGCCGACACCTTTCATGAACTGCTTTAACAGGCGCACATCATTCCTTAGATCCCCAATGTTCTCCTTTACAAATCTTGTGTGATGGGGCGTCCTGTCTACTGCTGTTATGATCTCAACTGAGTCATAGCACGGGACGACATCTATTTTGAACTCCTTGAATCTGTTTATGGTGTAGGGGTGATTCGCATATGCGGTCTCTGATGTGAATCCCTCCAACTCAATCTTTCCTAGCTCTAACCCCATTCTTTTTAACTCTTCTAGGGGAGTGGATTTATCAAAGACGATGAATATATCTAGGTCCCTGTCATTTGATATCCAGGTGTCCTTGGCAATTGAGCCAACAACTTCGACCCTTGCCTTTAATTTCGTTTTAGAAATTTTTTCTGTCAGATGTTCTGCTATCCTAGCCGTTACAAAGAGTACTTCCTTCTTCTCTTTCTCACTGGGAACTATTTCCCTTAGAACATCTGCCCCTATCTTAGAAAACATTATACGCTCTTTAACTTAAATTCTTTTAAAGTTTCGTATATGGGCCCATGCGGCGTTAGGGTGCTTTTCTTAAAGCTTATTTTTGTTATAATTTCGCTACCAAACTCATGCTCCCTATGCGCATCAAGCAGGTTTAGAAGGGATTTCTTGTTTAGAGAGCTTTTGATCCGTGAGACTGTAAGGTGAGGAACAAACTTCCTATCCTCTTTAAATCCTAGCGTCTTTAATGTATCATCAATTTCTTTTTGTATATAGACTATTTCTGGAGCGTGCATACCTATCCAGACAACCCTAAGATCTGAAATATTCGGGAAAAAACCAGTTCCCTTAAGAGTGACCTCAAAGGAGGGATAATCAGAAAGTGTTTGTGAAAGGGACTCTGCTATCCTATTGTATGTAGATTCCCCAATCTCTCCAAGAAACTTCAAAGTCAGGTGAAGATTTTCTCTCTCAACAATCTTCATCGGGCATGCAGTGTATTCTAAATTTGTCTGAAAAGCCTTAATCTTATCTAATAATTCCTTTGAGGTAATGTCCATTGAGATAAAACTTCTCATTTCTTCTTCTCCACGGGCATCTTCTCCCACGGGAATATGATCCATCTATCTGTATTGAAAACAGTGTAATCTGGCTTCACTTGGGATATTGATTTTGAAGCGATAACTGCAACCCTAAGCTCTTTTGGGGAGAGCCCCTCTATATACTCTTTAATGGCGATAAGCGTTTCACCTGTATCTGCGACGTCATCCACAAGGAGGATCCTCTTTCCAGAGATATCCTCTCCCTTCAAATGCATAGTGATCTTTGGCCTGTCATCCCTAATCCCTATGTCCTTATAGTACTTCGCTTCCACCAATAGAAGTCGTTTGTCATCAAAGATGTGGGATATCCTAACTGCCGGTACCAATCCTCCTCTAGAGATACCAACAATAACGTCAAAATCGTAGTCCCTTTTTATGGCATCACACATCGTCCATATAGCCTCATCAACTTTACCCCACTCAAGATACACAGTGTCCATAAAATCGCCTTATTTCAAAAATAAGCTCAAGAACTTTTCACCAGGGTACGTTATAGAATAGATATCCTCTTCTTTCCTGATGAGATTTGTGTTGACAAGCACCCTCAAGTTTCTTTTTACTTCAGCCTCATCGATTTCTAAGAACTCAGTTATCTTCTCTAGCTTTTTTTCTTTGTCTAGAAACTCTAGGATTTTTATTTTAAGTCTCGTCATACCATTATCTGGAAATTTATAGACTCGCATGAGGGATAAAATTTTTGACATCTCAATTCCTTTTGGCGTTAGGAAATATTCCGTAGAATAGCCAAGATCATTTTCCTTGATCATCTGGGACATCAATCTTTTTGATAAAAGATCATTTATCGCGGAATTTAATGTCTTAGAATCACCAACTCCTTCCTTCTCCAGGTCATCATAAGTTCTAAATGAAAGTTTTAGAGACTTTATGATTTGCATCTCTGTTCTTGTAAGAACGCTTGATTCATCTCTTGTTTCCACTCTACTATAAAAGCATTCCAAACTTATAAAACTTACTAAGATACATCAATAGGAGTCTTCTAGCTCCTCTCCCTCTATCCTGAGTTGTTCCTCGTCTTCATCAACTACATCTGGAGGGATCTTTCCCATCTTGATGACAAAGTCAGAAGTGTTTTGTAGTGCTATAGAAAATCCCGGTTCAGCGCCTATGACTATCGTTTCCTTCCCATGCTCCTTTGCCTTAGCAAGTATAGGGACAAAATCTGCATCCCTTGTAGCAATTGCAACGGTGTTGATATTATCATTATAGATAATTTCCATTGCTTCAACACCCATCCTTACATCAATATCACCTGTAACAACGATGGCATCAAAGCCCTGATTTGCAATCGCCTCAATAAGACCGTGGGGTGCAAACTGATTCAAAAGAACTTTTCCTATTCTTATGTCCCCCATATCCTCTAGTATTTTTTTGATATCATCCAGATTAATATCAAACTCTTTTCTTAAGATATTGGGTCCGTCTATTAATAGGCCGATCATTCTATCGTCCTTTCTCTTCTTACGAGAAATAGAGCCCATATAACGGCTGAAACCTTTCCCAACACTAGTGATTGATTTGAATCTTTTTGCCATTACTAACACCTACAATTGTAACAAATATATACTATAATAACAAAAAATAAATGCCTCTAGAGTTTTTAAATTTATCCAATTACCTTCCAAATCGCCTGTTCCTTCGCTGAAAGTCCCTTATTACCCTTAAAAAGTCAATTTTTCTTATGAGCGGGAAGTAAACGTTCAAAAAAAAGAGCTCCGAATAGGCTGACTGAAATAAAAGAAAATTACTGAGCCTTACCTCCCCCCCAGTCCTGATTATAATGTCTGGATCAGGAAGGCCTTTTGTGAAGAGATTTTCACTTAATAGTTTGGTATCTATCTCATCAGGGCTGATTACACCGCCATTACAGCCATCAAGTATCCTTTTTATTGCTTCTATAATCTCCATTCTCCCGCCGTAAGCGATGCAGACATTTAGGGCCATATTGTTAAAATTCTCCGTTGCCGACTCCCCCTCTTCTATTGCAAGCCTTACGTTTTCAGGGAGCATCGAAATATTGCCTATGGCTTTTACCTTTACCCTATTCTCAATTATTTTTTCATTTGTTGCAATTTCTTTGAATCTCTGTTCAAACATATCCATGATGTGTTTGACTTCATCATCATCCCTATTGAAGTTCTCAGTTGAAAAAGCGTATAAAGTTACAACTTTGATCCCTATCTCATTGGCCCATTCCAAAAACTCTTCAACTTTTTTCATACCCATGTCATGACCGAAGTATGCTGGGAAACCTTTTGAAGCGGCATATCTTCTATTGCCATCCATTATAAGGCCTACATGGTGTGGGACTCTATCCTCCATTATTTCGCTAATGAGCTTATTTTCATAGACCCTATAAGTAGGCCTAAGGATAAAATCCGGTATGTTTTTTGATAACGAGGATATGAACATAATAATCTATCATTTTCTATACTTTTTCAATAACTCAACATAGAACTCGGCATTTTTTCTTATCCTCTCAACAGCCTTTTCATCGGTTCTCTTTATGACCATTGCAGGAACACCAACAGCAATCGAGTTGTCAGGGATTTCCATGTTTTCACTTACAACTGCGCCAGCACCAATAATGCAGTTGTTCCCTACCCTAGCCCCACTAAGCACTGTTGCATTTATGCCAATTAAAACAGTATTTCCTATAACTGCTCCATGAACAACCGCGCAGTGGCCTATGACGACATTGTCTCCAATAATCGCAGGCTTTCCAACATCAGTGTGAACTACTGCATTATCCTGAACATTACTGGCTTCACCTATCTCAATTTTTTCAATATCCCCTCTTAAAACGGCAAACGGCCATATGCTTGAGTTTTTCCCAATCTTCACTTTACCGTTAACAAATGCCTTTTCATGGATAAAAGCCTCTGGGTGAATTTCCATCTCGTCAGGTGTCATAATTTTAATCGGAAATGATTTAATATAAATCTTTTGTTATATAATTTAATGGACATAGACGAGCTTAAAGAACGGATAAACAGGATACGAAAGGAAATAGGGCAAGATGTTTCCACTACCCCGCGAATAAAATGGATTAAGGATGACGAAGTCCTAATTATATGTGGGTATTCTAGATCAGATAAATCAATGCTTATAGGGCCAGGTGGCTGGATTTCGGGTAAGCTAAGCGAGGAGATTGGAAAGCCAGTTACAGTGATTGAGAGTACAGAAGAAGTAGTGAGCGAGCTAAAACTTTTGGAGTCCCAAAATGCGATAGAAAAACTTCTGAAAAAAGCCACTGGCCAAAATAAAGACATCCTTGAATTTTTTAGGGATTACATCCAAAATAAGAGAAAGACCATTGATAAGGATATCACTGTTGCTGTTTCATATTCAGGCGGGTCAGACAGCACAGCAACTCTTTATTTACTAAAAGAAATGGGTTTCAATGTTGTTGCGCTTACTTATTACCCCTCAGATATAATTGTTCCAAAGAGGACAAGAGGCATAATCCAAAATGTCATAACAAAACTTTCCATACCACATGAATATATCAATGGCGATATCTCTGCAATTGTAGAGGGTGCGCTTGAAGGTAGATACCATCCTTGCGGGAGATGCCATAAGCACATGGAAGAAGTGATAATAGAGGCTACAAAAAAAAGGGGCATATCTGCCATAGCTTTTGGGGATTTGCTGCCTACCGGTGCAGGGACTATATCCATCAAAAACCGCATGATTAGGATCAACCTCCCTTCACTATTGGCCCTAAAAAAGAAGGACATGAAATACCTGTCTGGAAGGATATTAGGCTATGAATCCCCTGGATTTGGGTGCCCACTATTAAAAGAAGTTCACAGACTGCATCCATCAAAGAAATTCTTTACAGCCCACAGGGTCTTACGGGAGGTGCGGGCTGGAGTTTTGGAATCAAACGAAGGGCTTGTTTCACTTAGGAGTATTTTTAGATTTGAGGGGGATTAGTGGTGGATCTTTCTACTATCGCTAGTTATTTTGCTTTGGAAAACAAGGGGAGCCTCACTAAGAAGGAGATTGAAGAATCCAGAAGGGAATTCTTTCTTGGGATAAAAGATGAGTTTATTGTCACCGATGATGGCACCCTTTCCCTAAAATTTCAAGACACTATGCACTCATACATTGGCGCCCTAAAAGAAAGATTTCATGCATACACAATACCATCTAATATAATTTTAAGGAAAAGACTTCTTGACATTTGTAGCGGTTTTAGTTACAACGCTCTTTATGCGCTGAACAATAACAATAATTTAGAGATAGATATGGTAGAAAAAATATGGGAGATATCTGCAATTACGCTCTTGATACCTCTGCCTGATAGCTATTCTTTTTTAAATCCTTCTTTTGACAGGATAAAAGGGTCTATTGAGCATAAACTTTCTGATATGGGCCTCATAAAAAATACCTTATATGAAAATGATCCAAATATACGGCTTCACATTGGGGATGCAGAAACAATTCTCTCTAACATCAATGAAAAGTTTGATGTGATATTCTTTGACCCTTACAAATCAGAGGTATCACCTGAACTTTTCACAATAGAGTTTGTAAAGCTTGTGGCAGATAGGCTAGAGGAAAATGGCGTTTTCTTAACATACCTATCAAACTATGCGATTAGATCTGCGATTTCCTGCTACCTAAACATAGGGAAAGTTGAATTGCCGCTAAAAAAAGTCGAGGGAACTATCGCATCTAAGTTAGTTGAAGACCTTCCGTTAAATCAATATGAAGAGAGGATCATTGCTTTGACTGAGCTTGGCATACCCTATAGAAAAGCCAAAGCGCCTAGAGACATCATACTAAACAGGCTAAATGAGCGAAAATCTATGAAGAACAAATTCCTGCTCCCGTCATCAAAGAGGGACATTGTAAACTTTGAAGATGCCTTTTTTGGGGGGAACATCTCATTAAAGAAGAGATTAGAGGATTTTGGCCTTTCAAAAGAATCCGTTGAATACATAACATGCCCTCAAATAAAAGAGTGCATATGTAAAAAATGTGAAAAAAGATATGCTTCTTCAAGTGAAAGGATAAGGGAAATGAGAAAAAGGCTATTTAAAATAAAAGGATTTAACAGTGAGGCCTATCCATGTACTCATTGATCTCATCAATATAGAGCTTCATTTTCTTAAATTGCCTCTTTGCTATTTTCTTTGGGTGGACAATTTCGTTTCTTATCTCAGTTAGCTCAATCAGTCTGCCCTTTATCCAACCGATGCTTACAAAATAGTACTCAAAGACGTCTTTCCAGTTGTCTATTTCCTTTTCATTATTTTTGAAGAGGATTATGGGGAGGTAATGCGAGAAGTCTGTATAGAAAAGCGGGGGATACACCTCTCTTTTTCTGATGACCGCATCGTTTTGTCGCTTTAAGCAGACTGACTTTATGAAATTTGGGATGCCCCGATCCCACCAGGATGCGCCATATTTTCTCTTTAATACGTCAAGGATAAACTCCCTCAGATTGTTTTCAAATTCAGATACCATTGAATATGCATCTTCGTTTGTGAAATCGTCTTCTAGATTCTTAGATTTCCTTTTTTCTAAAGCTTTGCTTATGGCTTCAAGGAGGTCTTCTGTTCTTATCGGTTTATTGATAAGATAGTCATCCCCTCCTTCCCTTAAAGTTTCAACGGCAAGTTCTTCTGAGCCGTATGCCGTCATCACTATAATTGGGAGGTCTATACCGCGCTCCCTTACCTTTTTCAAGACATCGATGCCTGATAATTTGGGAAGCATTATATCAAGAAGGACAATATCATAATCATTGCTTGTAATCTTTTCTAGGGCCTCTTCGCCATCAACAGCTACATCTATTTCCGTGGCAATTGACTTTATCATAGCTTTGATAAGCTTTACATTATCAGCTGTATCATCAACAATTAATATCCTACTCATTTTCTTCCTCCGCATTTATTGGTATTTCAACAATAAAAGTTGAACCCTTTCCAGGTTCACTTTCCGCCCAGATGAGCCCGTTGTGTAATTCAACATAATGTCTTGATATTGAAAGTCCAAGACCTGTGCCCTTATATGATTTAGTTTCAGAGCTGTCAAGCTGCCTGAACTCATCGAATATGACATCTAACTCTTCCTTACTGATACCTATTCCAGTATCCTGTATTTCAATCCTTACATGATCGTCCACTTTAAAAACTCTTACTGAAATCTTACCATTTTCAACATTAAATTTTATTGCGTTTGTCAAAAGATTTAGTAATACTTCTATGATCTTGTCCTCATCAGCAACTATATCGTCAATATCTTTGACATTTAAAGAGATCCAGATATTTTTATCCTTTGACAGGGGTGAAACAATTTTTAGGGTCTTATTTATCGCATCCTGCAAGTTAAATTCTGTCAAATAAAGCTTTGACTTTCCAGCATCAAGCCTTGAAAGCTCTAGGATGTCATTTATCAGCTTCAAAAGTATTTCCCCATTTCGTAAAATCGTATCAAGGTAGTCTGTCTGTTCTTCACTTAACTTTGCCTCGTTTAAAACTACCTCAGAAAATCCAATAATCGATGTGAGCGGTGTTCTAAGCTCGTGAGTTATGTTGGCTAAAAACTGTGATTTTAACTTGTTTGCCTCTGAGATTTTTTTATTTAATTCTACAAGCTCCATATTGGTTTCGGAAAGCTTTTTGTTCGCTTTTTGGAGCTCTAACGTTCTTTCCTTGACTTTTCTTTCTAGATCTTCATATGATTTTTTAAGATCTTTTGACATTTCCCCAAAAGACTTTGCAAGCTCACCGACTTCATCTTCGCTATTGATATCAATCTTTGGATTCAAGTCACCTTCGGCAAGGCTTCTTGTAGCATAGACAAGTTTTCTTAGCGGCCTTGTGATTCTGTCTGCCATCAAGACACCAAAAAACACCGCAATGAGTATTGTGGACATTACTATAACAATAATGTTATTTTCAAAAACTGCGATAGGTTTGAATAATGTATTTGTTGAGTATGTGACTACAACTATCCAGAAGTTTCCCTTATTAGTTGAGGAGGGAAAAACTGGCGAATATGCGATTATCTCATCTGTTCCCTCAGAAATTGTTCCGCTTGTGCCTGATAAAATTTTAAGAAATCCTTGGGCCTTGTACTGATCAATAAAGCTCTCCCCTGCATAGTAGGGCTTTGATAAAGTTGAAGTGCCAACTTTAGATATATAGTAACCCTGCTTGTTTAAGATGAAGGTATTTAGATTTGACCTTGCAGAAAGCTCTAATATCGGGCTCAAGACTCTCTGTGCTGGGAAGCTAGTTAGGACTACCCCCCTTCTGATGCCGTTTGAATCAAAGACTGGTTTGGCATAATGCACTATAAGATCCCCGGATTCTGAAGTAATGGTGGATGTTAGGTCAAGAGAAGAGACGTACAATTCCCCTCTAGGAAGGGCCATTGTCTTAATAAAATACTCTTCCTTTGAAACATCGTAAAGGGCGGATGTTGTTGCAATAAAAGTCTGATTCCAGTTGTACACAACTTTTACAACTTCCTTCCCAGATTCATCAATATATATCACGCTTGAGTAGGATTTTTTGGAATTTGCAAAGTTATAGAACTCCTCAATGAGGCGCTCCCTGTATATGGTGTATTCTATTATGGACCTCCTGCTTCTTGCATCAGCAAGGGACTTTAAAGTCGTTGATTGACTCAAAAAATTAATATCACTTTCTGCAACCCTTAGTGATTTTTCTATCTCCTTTGCAGTTATCTCTGCCTGCTGTTCTACGACTTTTAAAGCGTCACTTTGAAGATAGTTACTCGTGAAATTAATACTAAAGTACCCTATTGATATTACCGGCAATAGAAGTACTATAAGATATGTGGCAATAAATTTATTTCTAATTTTCCTCAAAAAAGGTATTTTGACCATCTTTTTAGACCCTCTAATCAGATATTTTCTTCAAAGCTTTTAAATCTTGTTGGGGATTTATACTATATAATTAATATTTAGTTTTTCCTTTATTCTATTGTCATAATGTTTATAATTAATAAGTTTATCCTTATATATGGTGTATAACTCCATATAGTAAGGTGAAGTTTTGAAAAATCCAGTGTGGGATAATGTTGGGTCAAAATATAGCCACATTACAATGGCACATCCCTGTTTTAATGAGAAAGCTCATTTTAAGGTAGGCAGGATACACCTACCTGTTGCACCCAAATGCAATATCCAATGTAACTACTGCACTAGAAGCATTAACAAATGCGAGTTTAGGCCAGGTGTTTCCGCATGCATTATGAGCCCAGAGGAAGCACTTGAGCGGCTTGATAAGGCCCTAAAAGAAAATCAAAACCTAAAGGTTGTAGGTATCGCTGGACCCGGGGAATCACTTGCAAATGATTCAACCTTCAAAACACTAAAGCTTATTGATGAAAAATATCCTGACCTCCTAAAATGCCTCTCAACTAACGGTCTTCTCCTAAAAGAAAAGGCAAATGAATTAGCAGATCTAGGTGTAAAAACTGTCACGGTCACAGTAAATGCCCTAGATGAAAAGATAGCTGAAAAAATATACTCATGGATTAATTTTGATAAACAAATCCTAAAAGGACAGGATGCAGCAAGAAAACTAATCGATAAGCAGTGGGAAGGGATACTGGAAGCTAAAAGGGCCGGAATGCTTGTCAAGCTAAACTCCGTATTGATACCAGAAATAAATCTTAATGAAATTGAAAAAATAGCACTAAAAGGAAAAGACTATGGCGCTGACCTCATGAATCTGATACCGTTAATCCCCTTGAATATGTTTAAGGACCTAAGGCCGCCGACATGTGAGGAGATATCCCTAGCTAGAGAGAAAGCAGGCAAACATCTGCCGCAATTTAAGTTATGCAAGCAATGCAGGGCTGATGCTGTTGGGATACCAGGGCAAGAAAGCGACCATCACAAGGAGAGAAGATTTGATTCAGAGTATTTTCACGGCTAGTTAAATTTTTAAATTGATTAATAGTTTTTCCAAAGGAGGTGAATGCGTTGATAACAAAGGATATGTCAATAGGTGATATAGTTGATCAATACCCAGAAACAGTTTCAGTTTTCATATCACATGGGCTTGGCTGCATCGGTTGTGCCATAGCACAGTTTGAGACTTTAGAAGAAGGGGCAATGGCGCATGGGATTGATGTTGAAGCTCTTTTAAAAGATTTAAACAAATCACTAGAAAAGTAATTTTATTTTAATATCTATTTTTATAAAAAAAATAAATATAAAAATTATTTAAGGCTAGAATAGGGATCTGTTACGGCATAGACGTTGTCAAAACCTTTATTACGTAAATAAGTTGCACTGCTCACAGATCTAGTTCCACTTTCACAATACAATATAACTTTTCGATCAGTGGGTATCTGGCTTATCTTCGTACTAAGCCTATCAGAAGGAAAGTTAACAGCGCCTTTCAGGTGTCCGCTTGCATACTCACCAGCGGTCCTTGTATCGATTAAATAGATATCCTCTCCGCTTTCAATCAGCTGCTTTAGCTCCTTAGCTGTGAGATTTTTACCTATACTTGATGTAGCTGAAGTTTCAGGTTTACTGGATTGATTTTTTATTTTGGAAATTATTTGAGCAGTGTATGTATCAACGGCAGCCTTTGTGTACTCCCTGTCTGTCCCTGCAAGCACGAATATTTTTTGGCCTTGTTTAAAGAAGCCATCTGTTTCGTATAGAATCTTGTATTTACGATTCCTAAGATTGTCTTTGTCAGCATCTTTTAGTATCTTTTTTGATATCTCTCCGGTATGTTCACTGGAGTCAGGCCCACCAAGTATGATTACATAATCGTAGGCATCATATCCTTTGTCTTTAGCCCCAAAATAATCTGTGGTAAGGCCATTTTCTTTCAACGTAGTAATAAGACTGGGATTCATTTCAATGTCAATTGAGTTTGCAACAAGAGCTACTTTGCTTTCGCTCATTACTCCTGGAGCAAAGCTCACCAAAAGTGTAGCTAGGATAAATATAGAAAATATCATTTTTTGCATAGTTATCCTACAAACTCTTTGAAAATTAAATATAAGGTTTTCTCGTCTATAAATATAAGAACATATAAAAAGAGTCTCTCTTATTTTTTTTTAATGAAATCATTTATTTTAAAAGAAGGGATTTTCTGGGTGGGTGCTGTGGATTACAACCCCCCTAAATTTGGGCCATCTCTTTCAAAAGGTACAACTTATAACTCCTACCTAATTTCTGATGAAAAAACTGCTTTAATCGATACAGTTAAGCATGGATTTACACAAGAGCTAGTTTCTAGAATTAGTGATGCCATAGATATCTCAAAAATTGATTATATTGTGATTGGGAATTATCAGATGGATCATTCTGGTAGCCTCCCTTTCCTTATGAAAAGGGCAAAGAATGCAAAAATAGTTACAACAGAAGGATCAAAAAAAGCCATTGAAAAGTATCATGGAAGCAAATGGGAGTTTGAGATTGTAAGTGACGGGGATTTGATAAATTTAGGGAGGACTACTCTCTTATTTAAAGAGTTTAAATTAAATGATTGTGATTTGCTGCTGACTTACTCAATAGAGGATAGGATACTCTTCTCTGGGGATCTTTTCTCTCAACATATCGCATCTCCTAAAAGGACAGATATCGATATTAAGGATTTAGAATATGATGCGCTTTCCTATTTTGTTAACTATTTACTGCCTCTTTCTGAGCTTCCCAGCCTAAAAGACGTTAAAATTCTTGCCCCAAATCACGGCGCAGTATGGATAAAAGATGCTAAAAATATCATCCAAAAATATGAAGACTGGATTAAAAGAGAATCCAAAAACAAGGCCATTATAATATATGGGTCTACTTGGCGTGGCACAGAAAAGATGGCATATGCGATAGCAGATGGGATTGGAAGCGTTGGAGCTGAAATTGAGGTAATTAATTATGTAAATTCCAATTTAGAGGATATCTTAGTTAAAATTTTTGAATCAAAATCAATTGTTATCGGATGTCCGTCCTCTAACTATGGCGTCCCATTTGAACTATCAAAGCTGCTATATAACCTCAAACATTTAAAATTAGAAAATAGATTATTGACGCTGTTCACCTGCTATTCTTTCAAGGAAAGCCCCATACCCCTCCTTTTGGGATTGACTTCAAACTTAGGATTTGAACTTTTCGACCCGCCTTTGGAAATTAAGTATATGCCAAATGAGGAAGAAATTAATCTTTGTTTTGAGCTTGGAACAAAAATAGGCGAAAAGACTAAAAGTAACAAATCAAAATAGGGTATTATGGAACAGGACGAGAAGGTAAGGATAATTGAAACTGCAATTCAAGCAGAAAAAGAAACTCTTGTAACTTATATTAAATCTGCAACAAAAATCTCAAATGTTGTCGGTAAAAATATGTTTCTTAAATTGGCTCTTGATGAAATAAAGCACAGAGAGATTTTAGAAAAGGCATTAAAATCTCAGCTTGAAGAGGGGAAATGTTTCTTTCCAATGGTAGAAAAAAGAGAAGTAACAAAAATCGTCCCAGACATTGAACAGGAGATTGAAAAAACTAGCTATCTTGGGCAGGATGATCTGGCTATTTTAATGTTAGCCCAAAAAGTTGAGAAAAGCGGGATAGACTACTATAAGAATTGTGTAGAAAATTCTTGGGATGAAGAAGCAAAGAAGATGTTTTCATATCTTGTAAAGATGGAAGAAGAACACTTTGCACTAATCCAGACCCAGATTGATTATATTGAAGGGACAGGTTACTGGCTTGGAATAAGGGAGTTCACTCTTGATGACTAAACTATTTGAAATCTTTTATCAATGATTCCAAATCACCAAACCTTACTTTTTGTTTACATAAAGACGGAAGGTAAACTGCAGCTTTACCTGAGTTTGTTGCCGTTTTTTCATACATCTCTTCAATAGGGGCCACGACCATACAGGTATCTGCCAATAGTTTGGCATATTTTTCTATCTCTTGGGCAACACCCGTTCTTTCAAGCTCATTTTTGACGTATCTTGAGGTGCATATCCATATATCCCCTTTAAACTTCCTTCCCTCCTTTTTGAATAACTCAAGGGCTTCTTTCACTTCGCCTATTGAGCAGTGAGGGCACCCTATGCATATAAGCTCCATATCATCTGAAGAGCTAAGTTTACATTTACTCTCTTCAATTTCTTCTTTCCCGACCTCTATTTTCTCAATATCATCATCAATTGCTTTAGCATACTCTGGGGTCAGGCCTTCTACATGGTATAGGGCTACTGAGCCAGAAGCAGCCATTGATGCACCAAGAGATTTTAGTTTATCTGAATTTATCTCTAAATTCTTAAAGTAGGGAACTTTACTTCCAATGATTGAGCCCACATAATTTCCAAGTGCACCAACATCAGAAAATGATTTTATTTTTGCCTTCACATCAATTATTACTTTGGCCTTTCTATTTCTTTCAAGGTGTAGGCCATAGTTTGGGGTCTTGCCTAATATGCTTGAAGCAAGCGATGAAGGCCCCCCTTCCCTATTAGTTTTTGCTCCAAGGATAGAGTTTGCAAATGATACTGCAGAGGATTCGCTCCATGCTATATGCTCCCCGCAGTTCGGTCTGTTCCCAATGAGGTAAGGGGTGCATGTGCAGCTACAGTCTATCCCCATCTTAAAATAGGCATCAATGATTTCATGCTGTTTTTTGGCAAACTCCTCTTTAATCCCCATCCGTTGCCATCCTAAGGAATCCATGCCCATCGGATTTAGCGTGGATTTTACTTTAACTCTTGAGCTTTTTGAAAATTCAGATATGAAAAATAATCCCGCATCCCCAATAGTTTTGTAGGATACTCCAGCTATCTGGCATGAGGAGATAGAGATTAGTTTATCGGCGCCGTAAATATCCCCAAGTGATGCTAAAATTTCCATGGACTTTTGCGCTGCATATCCCTCTTCTCCATTTAATATGCGCTCCTCTTCCTTAGAAAGATACATAAATTATACTCTTTTTACAGTATTATAAATCTTTGGAACGTATTATCTGCTAATCATTTCGCTTCTTATAACAAACAATAGATTTACTCTTCAAGAATTGCCATGACGACATTTTTTAAATCATTCAAGTCCGATACCACCACATCCCAAACTTCAGACAATTGAATTTCAAAATAGCCGTGTATCAGTCGATCTCTTGTGCCTGCGATATTTCTCCAGGGTATGTCAGGATAATCTTCTTTTAACTCTTCAGAAATATTCTCACTGCTTCTCCTATGATTATTATTTGAAATATTACTGCACTGTTTATCATAGAGTTCTTTTGGAATTCGCTGTAATTGATGTTTCTTGTATACATTTCTATGTTTTTTATTGCGTCGAGAATATGCCTAAAATAAATCTCCTCGCTTTTTTTCATCGTAAATCACAACTAAATCTTTCATTACATTGTCTTTGATATAAGGGCTTAACGCTCCTTCTGTTATGAGATCAATCTTTTTTTCCAAAATATCGGCTAGCTCAAGCTCTATCCCTACCATTTCAAATAGGCTTTTTACTCCACTAAATTCTACTAAAACATCAATATCACTATCAGGCCTTTCCTCTCCTCTTGCAACTGAGCCAAATAAGCCTATTTTTTTAGCGCCGTGCTTTATAAGAAAAGAAACAAGAGTTTTGTTTCTTTCGGAAGGATTCATAAAATAAAATATGTTAGTCTTGTATTTATAGATAATGGTTTATATTGGATCCCAAACTGACATCTCTTTAGTCAAATCCTCTCTGTTCCCTCATCTTAGTGTAGAGTGTCCTAAAGCTTCCAATCTCTGCGTATTTAACCCCATGAGGGACGTACTTTCCATGGTAAAGATACTTCCACCAGTGGACCACAAAGCCTCCCACTGCAAGCTCTTTTAGTTTTCCCTTTTCCCTATACTTTGATAGTTTGAGCACATTTTCAAGGGTCCTTATATCTGAAACAGTGTCCCCCCCATTTATGAAGAACTTGCTTGACTTGTTTAAGACCTCCTTACAGAAGCTGTTTGTTGTCGATTCTCCCTTACCGTTGTCAAGATTTTTTCTCTCCTCCCATGAGCCGTTCTGAAGGAATATCCTCTTTGCCGCCATGTTCCCAATCATTGTTATGCTGTTTGGCCCTATTGATTCAAATTTCCCTTCCCCAATCTCTTTTAGATTTACAGTCTTTGTTGTGCCGTCTTGCTTTTTGATATTGACGTCAATTGGCAATATCATGTTGATTGAGCCACCCTCAATCTTTTTAGCTATTTCAAGGGCATTTTCCTTTACCTTTTCCCAGTTTTTGGTGTAGAATTTTTCTATTAACTCTGTATTCTCTTTTCCAATTGATGCGGGGAGTGTTTTCTTTAGAGAAGGCGCTTTTTGATAAAGTGCCCATAACAGCAGTACAAAAACAGGGCCCCCATCTAAGACGACCATGAGGTCATCTCGCCCTTCTGTGAGTCTTATGGCATCTAATTTTTCTGCCTTTGCCCCAGCAACACCCCATAATTTGAGCTCTTTTGTATCAGTATACAATTGAGTGATATCATAAAGCTCACTTATGAAGCTGTCATTACAGTAGCACCCATCTGCAAAGAGCCTGAGGGAAAGAGCATCCCTATGGCAGCAGGAAAGTGCGCCATTTATTTTCGTATACTGTGTAAAATACTCCCAGAAATCAGTTTTTGTAGAGTCGCTTGGCGGAACTAACTCCTCTCCGCAGATTTTTCTTATATTTTCTAAAAATACAATTGAGTTCTTATTTGAATTGCTCAATTTTTTAAGCTCATTTAAATCACGAGCAAAAAGAATATTTTCTAAAGGAAGTGCCAAATTCTTTGCACTGCTTAAGACCTCTGTTTTTAATTCTTTAAAATTATCTTCAATGGATTTCTCTGCCTTAGAGGCATGAGCAATTATCAGAATATTTGATCCATCTTCCTGGTGTTCTCTTAAATTGCATATCGTGTTAACCGTTTGTTCCATTCTAACTGATGGTCCCGGGGGGCCATTTATATCCGTCCTGAAGTAGACTGTTCCCGTTTTCTCAGGAAGATCAGAAAACTCAGCAAAAACAAGATCGTGATGTGGAGTTTTTAATATCTTCATGTTCTCCCTCAACCAATAAGAACAATGAAAAATTTATAAAGGTATTGTCAAGGTATAGATAATGTGTTATCTGGTAATTATTTCGATTCTGTTATTACATCAAAAAATGGAGATATATAAATTACCTATCTTTTTCCCCATCCTGTAAATATTTATATAGTTGTTTTAATAATTAATATAGGGATTGAGTTGACAGACATTCTTACGGGAAAATTGGACCACATAGAAGGCATGCTAAAAGAGCTCAATAGTAAGATTGATAACTTTTTAGGATTTGAAGAAATTACAGATGAAGAAAAAGAAGAATTTAGGAAATTAAGAGAAGAGATTAAGAATGGGCACTACGAAACATATGAAAACACCTTTTGTGACTAAAAATGTATAAGGTGATTTTAACACATAAGTCTTAAAGTTTTGTTAAAAACCTCCTAAATCTACTAAGAAAAAATTAGGTATAATTATTGATCATTTAAAAGAAAATCCTTATAGTTATCCATATAAGAAAATCAAAGAATTAGGATAGGCGGCTTTAGAATTTCTTATGAAATCAATGAAAATGAAAATATAATTAATATACTGAAAATAGGTAAACGGGATAAATTTTATCAGTAATAAGCTCCTCCTTGTATATATGTTATTTAAATAAAGTAAGTATATACTTGATTCTAGTTTTCTTCAATCTTTTCTTCCAATATCTTCTCAGTGTACCTGCACTTTGGATAGCTAGAACATCCAATAAAAGGCCCATAAAAGGACTTCTTTACGACAAGATTCCCCCCGCATTTTGGGCACTTTTTATCATCCACAGGCAACGAATAGTTGTTTTTTGAAGGGCATTCAAGATTTATGCAGACTGTTTGAGGCCTTGATCTCTTTCTTATTGCAGTCACAACAGGAAATCCGCAAAGCTTGCATTTGTCCCCTGTCGGTGCCACAAAACAGTTACTTGGCAGGGAAAAAGTTGCATCACAGTCAGGATATCTTTGGCATGCTATGAAAGGACCAAATCGTCCCTTTCTAATGAACAATTCTCCTTCTCCACATATAGGGCAAATCCCCACATAATTCCTTCTCCTCTCCTCTCTTTCAAGGTATACCAAAAGCTCTTTGCCTATATCTTCCTCATTTTCTTTAAACTTAGTGAAGATATCGGTGAGCTTTTCTCTTGCTTCAGATAGGATATCCTCCTTTGTGATTTCATTTTCCTGTATCTTTTCCATCTGCTCTTCAAAATGCCGTGTCAGCTCTACAGAAATAATGTCAGGGCAGTATTTTTCTAGCGTGCCGACTATCCCTTCCCCGAGGTCTGTAACGATTATTTGCTTGCCATCAATATAGTTTCTTTCATATAGAATATCAACAATGTTGGCGCGTGTTGCTTTTGTTCCTATCCCAAGTTTTTCCATTTCAGATACAGCAGACGCAGGATTGTAGCGTGCCGGGGGTTTTGTTGCCTTTTCTTCCTTCTTTGGCGATATTTTTTCTATAATCTCTCCCTTTGCTAGCTCGGGCAAAATAACTTCTTCGACACCGGAGTACTCACCATAGTATTTCAAAAATCCTGGGTCAATCCCGACCCTACCGCTTGCAAAAAATGAATGCCTGTTTACATCAATCTCAACTGAAATTGATTCATAAACATAGGGCTTTGCAAAAACAGCTAGGAATCGTCTGACAACAAGGTCATAAAGCTTTGCTTGATCATCTGTTAGCTTTTTAGGCATCTCCCCTGTCGGATGGATTGCAGGGTGTGCAGGATCATCCTTCTTTCCCTCAGTTGGTTTTAGGCTTGTTTTTAAGAGTTCTGCGCAGTCACTTGAATAATTTTCAATATTTTTTAATTTCTCCATAATGCCCCGTAAGTTAAGGCTTGGGGGGTATTTTTGTGAAGACGTCCTTGGATAAGAAATAAGCCCCGCTTCATAAAGGGATTGGGCAATATCCTGGGTCCTTTTTGGTAGAAAGCCAAAGTTCTTATAGGATTCTTTTTGGAGTGTCCCAAGGTCAAACGGATGCGGCGGATTTATCCTCTTTTCTTTCTTTGATATTTCCTTTATCAAGGCAGATTTGTTTTTGATGTCTTTGAAAATTGACAGAGCCTCGCTTTCATCAAAGAACTCTTTTTGGTAAGATGCTTTTACTGTGATACCATCTTTTTTAAATTCAATAAACAAGATCCAGTATGGCTCTGATACAAACTGGCCTATCTCCTTTTCCCTTTCCAACAAAAACTTTAACGTGGGGGTCTGGACCCTGCCGGCAGAAAGGGTGACATATCTGCCAGAAGCCTTTTTTAGAGAGTCTGTCATAGCCTTTGATGTATTGATCCCATAATACCAGTCTAAAATGTGCCTTGCAAGACCGGCATTTATCATTGGATAATCTGGGGGGTTTAAATTTTCGTATGCGGAAACAATCTCATCCTTTGTAAGGGAAGAGAATTTCATCCTAAATGATTTTGATATATCTGTTTTTGCACCATACAAAAGTGCATTGTATCCTATGACTGAGCCCTCAATATCGTAGTCACATGCATTTACAAAGGTGTCCACATCTTTTGATATCTCTTCGATAAGCTTAACATATGGCTCGACATACTTACTTTTTTTGCTGTTCTTGAACATCTCAACCCATTCTACGTCAAAAAAGGGGTAGTCTTTGATTGGGATACGTTGTCTTAACTTGTAAAGGTGGCCCACTGCAGAAACAACATAAATTTTATTGCCACCATCCTCAACTTCATAATACTTTACGCCCTCATACTGATTTTTTTTCACCTTGCCTAGGAAGTTTGCAATTTTTTCAGATACGTTCGGTTTTTCTGTTAATATGAGGGTATTCATGGGAAAGGGGAAATAAACTCAATTTATAAGGCTTTTTGAATTGATGGCAAATATTCGATAATAATCACTTTAATATGCCGATGTTTTCATGCTTTATGATTTCATTATAATTTTTGTAACCTAAAATAGATTCTATCTCGTCAGTGTTTTTACCCTTTATTTTATTTAGTTCCTTGTCTGTGTAGTTTGTTATACCCTTGGCAAAGATCCCTTCACCTGACTCTATTGCCACGATATCCCCAACATCAAAGTTCCCTTCGATGTCAATGACCCCCCGCGGAAGGAGACTTTTGTGGTCAAGAAGCGCATTCTTGGCTCCTGTATCCACTATTATTTTTCCTTTTGGTTTTGCCAATGTGATCCATCTTATTTTGTTACCTTCAATGTTCTTTTTTGGAAGGAAAAGAGTCCCAATTTCCTCTCCATTCATGACTTTTGAGATAAGGTCTTTTTCTTCACTTGAAGCAATGACCATGTAGCAGCCTGACTTTTGGGCTATCTTCGCAGCCTCTAGCTTTGTTTTCATCCCCCCGGTGCCTTTTTCACTTGCACTGCCACCAAAGCTTTCAATCTCTGGAGTTATTTCTTCTATCACTGGGATTTTTATTGCATCTTTTGCCTTCTTTGGATTTTTGGTGTACAAACCATCTATATCTGTCATTAATATTAATAGATCAGCTTCGACCTTGCTTGATACCATTGCCGATAGCGTGTCATTATCCCCAAATGTTTCCCCGATCTCATGGACACATACAGGGTCATTTTCATTTATGATTGGTATGACCCCTAGCTCTAAAAGGGATGACATGCTGTTCCTAAGGTTTAGATACGTTTTTCTGTCTGAAAACGCATCATAAGTTAGAAGTATCTGGGCAACTTTAAGCCCATGCTTTTCAAAAACATTGCTCCACTCATGCATAAGCAGGCTCTGACCAACTGCAGCTGTTGCCTGTTTCAAGGGGATTGATTGCGGGCGCTCTTTAAAATCCAGGATCTCACAGCCAATTCCTACTGCCCCAGAGGAAACTAGTATCACATCCTTTCCTTTTGATTTTAGCTTCGATACCTCTCTTGCGATATCATTTGCGAACTCTCTATTGAACTTCCCGTCCTTTGTGATGAGGCTTGAGGTGCCTATCTTCACAACTATTTTTTTTATGTCCTTGAAAAGTTCTTTTCTATCATTCATTTCAATCATCCCTCACTTGACCTATAGTTTTTTATGTGTATATGGCTTTGCATTCTTTCCAACATAATCTGAAACTTTATGGCCGTTTCCTATTAATTTGTACTTATAGATTAGCATCCCTTCCATGCCTGTTGGGCCTCTAGCGTGAATCTTCCCTGTGGATATGCCTATCTCAGCACCCTTGCCATACCTGAAACCATCTGCAAATCGTGTCGAGGCGTTTAGCATGACTGATGATGAGTCAACGAAGTTTAGGAAATACTCCCCCGCTTTTTTATCACTTGTTATTATGGCGTCTGTGTGATGGGATCCGTATTTGTTTATGTGATCTAGAGCTTCTTCAATTGATCTAACAACTTTAATTGATATTATCAAATCATTGTACTCTGTTGACCAATCCTTTTCTTTTGCCTTTTTTACTTTGAGGTCCTTTAGTATTTCATAGCTAGTAAGACAGCACCTCATTTCAACCTTGGCTTCCTTGTACATCTTTCCGATTTTAGGGAGGAATTTCTTAGCCGATTTTTCATGAACTAGTAGAGTTTCAATGGCATTGCACACTGCAGGGTATTGCACCTTGGCATCAAAGCACACATCCAATGCCTTTTTCTCATCATAGCTTTTATCAACATAAGCATGGCATATCCCGTCAGAGTGCCCCAAAACCGGGATTTTTGTGTTTGATTGGACAAATCTAACAAACTCGTTTGAGCCTCTTGGTATTATGAGGTCTATGTACTTATCAAGCTTTAACATCCCTGTAACATCTTCCCTTCTCTCAAGGAGCTGAAACGCCTCCTTTGGTATGGACTTGTTCTTAATTGAGTCTCTTAGGATTTCAAAGATGGCTTTGTTCGTGTTAAGCGATTCTTTCCCTCCTTTTAATAAGATTCCATTGCCGCTTTTTAGCGCAAGTGACATTATTTGGGGAATGACATCAGGCCTAGACTCAAACACCATTCCGATTACCCCAATAGGCACAGCTATTTGATAAAGCTCTAGCCCAGAGTCAAGCTCGATAGCGCTAATAGTCTTCCCCACAGGGTCTTCCAGCTTTATGACATCCCTGATACCCGAAATCATTTCATCAATCTTTGAATCCGTGACCTCTAGCCTTTTTACTAGGGAGTCAGTTAGCTCCCCCTTTTGAAGGAGCTTTTTTGCACCCAAAATATCCAACTTGTTAGCTTCAAGTATCTTTTTTCTGTTTTTATCAAGTGACTTAGCCATGTTTTCTAGCGTTTCATTTTTATCCCGTGTTTTGGCGTTGGATAGGATAATAAATCCGCTTTTAGCCAAAATTGCTTTATCCTTAACACTTTCCATAGACTTCACCCAACTCTTTTGATCTCTCTGTCGCTTTCTTTACAGCCTCTATAACACCTTTATCAAATGAATGTTTTTCTAATTCTATCAATCCCTTTTCGGTAGTGCCGCCTGGCGTCTTTACCATATTAATCAGCTCATCAAACTCTTTTTCCGTTTCCTTTGCCATAAGGGATGCGCCGTATAAGGTCTCAATAGCAAGTTTTTTTGAGACATCTTCTTTTAGCCCTGCCTTTACCCCGCCTTCTGTTAAAGCCTTTAGAAATAAAAACACATAAGCAGGACCGGAGCCTGATAGCCCTGTAACAGCATCCATCTGTTTCTCATCAACTTTTATAACTGAGCCAAGACTTCCAAATATTTTCTTGAAATCTTCTTCGTTTTTTCTTGTTACGTGCTTACCGATTGAATAACAGGAAGGTGAATACCCAATTGAGAGGGTGATGTTTGGCATGACGCGTATTACAGCCGTTTCTATAGCAATTGACTCAATAAATTTTATGGGGACTCCAGCTGCAACTGAGATAATAAGCTTCTCTTTTAGATCCATGTCCTTTGCACTTTCTAAGACGGGAGCAATTAAATTTGGCTTTACTGCAAGGACTATGACTTTGGAAGAAGAAAAAACCTCTTTGTTGTCCTGTGATGTCACTATATCGTACTTGGACTTAATTGGATTTAGAATACTTTCTGATACATCGCTTAATATTATATCTTCTCCTTTGAAGGCATTTTTCTCAACTAAACCTTTTATTATTCCGCTGCCTATTTTTCCAGCGCCTATAATCCCTATTTCAAACATATTGATTTTTTATATCCCAATCATTTAAAACTTTACGTTGAAAACTTTATAAATGAATTTTATAAGAATGTTTTATGATTGAAGCCACTTTTTATTTGGAATCCCAGAGCAACTCCAAAGAGGCACTTGAGATATCCGTAAAGAAACTCCTGGAGGAGGTTAAATCCTTAAAGAATGTCAAGATAACAAGGGAGACGTTTCATGAGATACTGGAAGAGGAGGATGAGATGGGGAGGATTTTTTTCTCTTCTGTTGTTGAAGTTGACATAAAGACTGATTTTAGGGAGTATATCAACCTCTGCATGAGGCTTGTGCCATCCATGATTGAGATGATTGATAGCGATGTTAAAATAAAAGGCAAGGAGCTTTTGGAGATATTTGGGGATGTTTCTTCAACTGTTAACAAACTCTGCAAGAAATACAATCTTTCAATTTACCGGGTAGGCGAGGGGGAAGGGATTAAGCAGGGCGAGATAGGTATTGAGGAGGAGGACATAGAGGATGCCATTAGTGAAGGTGGTGTTCTTTTCAAATTTGTTGTAGAGGCAAAGGCAAAGAATGAGAAGTTTGCAATGGAAAAGACAAAGGAGCTAGTAAACGATTCTGGCGGGCTGATTAACAGGATGGTAGCAAAAAAAGTTGGCGAGGGGGAGGCTTGGGAAGGTGTAGTGGGCATGGATGCCCTTTTCTTTGATATTGAAACGCTCTTTGATGTTGTGATTAAATTCTCTCCTGTTGCCATGAGTATAGTAGACCCAGAAGTTTTACATCTTAACATGGCGGAGCTTCAAAATATTGGGATTGACATAGCAGGCATAATACAGCAGCTTACATTTGATGTGATCACCAGGGGAATGAGGGGCGCACAGGGGAGCTTTAGGGCCACACAAGCCTAATTTTGATTTTTAACTATCACTTTTTTAAACAAAAGATTTATAAATAGCCACACTCTAAATATTATTGTACCCTTTTAGAGAAATTAAATTAAAACCTATAAACGGTGAAAATATATGAAATTAAGAACAATAGGAGCAGTCCTTGTAGGGGCTGCAATGATTGGAGCTACTGTAGCAGGCGCAGCCGCAGCAGCAACAGCTCCAGCTAAATCATGGTTTATTGACCCAGCAACGGGCCAGCCAAACGTAACAGTAGTAGTCGGAGCTCAAGCAAACGCATCTGACGTAGTTTCTGCATCATTAATTGCAGCAGCAGTCGGTAACATGGCAACTGTCGAAGAGACAGCATCTGTACCTGTAACTGCAACTGCACAGTGGGAAAAAGTCGGAGCATACAACTATGCTTACACTGACAGAAGAGCAGAATACGCCTTTAAGAATTGTGCAGGTATAGCAACCGCAAAAAGAGCAACATGGTACACAGATTTTGATTTACTATCTCAAATGTTCTGGGAAACTTCTGAAGATAATTTCCCAAATGCAGATTACAGAACATATGTCCAAATAGCCACACCTGCAGATTACAGGGTTGGCGGTCAACAGGTTACAAAAGGACTTTCAACACTATGGTTTTCAAACAGTGCAAAGGATTGGGATGCAAACGACAGATTATACAAATTTAGAGTATTAGCATCAACTGGAAACACAGTTGGCTATGAACTTGTAAATGTACAATTCGCCAACTCTCCAACAGCACCCATAGCGAGGACATTACCCGCATATGCTGGAGGAAGCTATGACAACGGAAATGGAAAATGGGACTTTGAATATGCATTCTTTACAACAAAAGCTTGGGTTGATGTCAACACGGGCAACGCATTTGATTTAAAATGTGATTACAACTTTGGTGGAACAGGTACCGCAATGGAAGCACACGAAGAAATTCAGTTAATCGTTACAGACAAGCTATGCAACGAAGGATGCAGAGCAGAAGCCACAGTCAAATTTGCAGGGGACAGAGGTATTGAATCAGGTATAGTTTACAGAACAACTGAAATTAGATACCCATTACTTGAAAATGGCCAGAACATCTGTGGAATAAATCACTGCTGGGGTATGGTAGATTTTACTACAGCCCAGAAGGGATACTTCACTGATATTAAATTCCTTGGAAAGATGTACAGACCATTGTTTGCAGGTGCAACATGGTACACTGATCCAGGATACCTTGGAGCTTATTTCATGTATGGTAAGCCATATGCTGAAGCAGAAAAGATCATGAAGGTAGGAGACGTTTACAACTACCACGGATGGACAATTACTTTAAATGATGTCAACATCTACGAAAACAAAGCATACATAACAGTGGCAGGTCCAGCCCTAACCACACCATTTACCTTCATAATGGTAATGGATTCACTTGGAGCATGTACTGAGTGCTGTCCAGAGTGTGCAACATACGGTGGGGGAGGATCATTCACATCCAATCCAACAAGAAGAAATGAATATGACCCATATATTAAATATACAACAGTTACTAAGACAAAAGATGACTATGCATACAACTTCTTTAGATATGTAAACTTCATGCTTGATGGTATCAAGACATTTGTCGGTGCAGACGGTACATACCTTGCAGAGTTTAACATATATGCTCTTGAAGACTATGGATACTTTGAAGACAAGGGATGCTGTGATCCATTTGTCACAACACCAAATGACTATGGATTGGCAATTACAGGTGGATGGAGAAAAGTTTCCTACAATGTTGCAAACGTTGGAATTCCTACAGTACCTGCAGGTTATACTTGGAATGCTTGGGAGGATCTCCCAAACGGAAACATCGCATACATCCCATGGATGCCACAACCTGTTTGTAACGCCTACTGTCCAGATGCAAACTTTGATACACTAGAACTTAGACTCTGTGACGATATAATTGTTCCAGATTGTGAAACATCCTACACAATAAATGGTCCAGAAAACTACTTCACAGTAGAAGTAGTTGATGTCGACTTTGGAAAGGGGAACAATGTTCTAGCCAACTTCCCAGCAAAAGCACCCACTGTTCCTGGACAACCATACGTTGGAGCTTACGCTGGAACAGACTCTGACGGTGCAAATCTTAAGATTAAGATGACCACAGCAGGCCAGACAATAAAATACACTGCAAACGTCAAGATTGACCCAGTTGAGCTCATAAAGCTTGACATAGAAGTCAACACTGCCACAAACACAAGGAACTTGATTCTTGTCGGTGGACCAGTATACAACAGCATCGTAAAGGACTTAGTTGACATGGGAGCTTCCACTGTCGACTGGGCAACATCCAGAGGAGAATGGGAATGGATTGCAGACCCAATGGCCAAAGGAT
>Ga0209718_1000608_pt1 | contig 47120 bp, 45 predicted proteins | sample AD_JPNAS1_MetaG_FD_184420 | JGI IMG/M metagenome (GOLD analysis project Ga0209718, IMG submission 184420) | Active sludge microbial communities of municipal wastewater-treating anaerobic digesters from Japan - AD_JPNAS1_MetaG (SPAdes) (version 2) | ecosystem: Engineered > Bioreactor > Anaerobic...
AAGACCGAAACGAGACACTGGACGCAACCTGTCGTGTGTGCGACAAGTTATAGGGCACACCTGTCGGCTAGGCGACAAGTTTGGCAGGAACGCGACGAGACCGGTGAAAATCGGATGACTCAAGCGGGACATGACGGGACCCCTGGGCTTCCTCCGGCGGTGTACGCCAGAACTGCGCGTTATGTCATCCGGATCTAGCTGCGGATTTGGCGGAGGCGCTTGTGACCCATTGTCGTGCAGTGGCCGTGTTCCTCTCCGGCCCATCGGTTCCGTGCAGAACCTGTCGCCAGCCCGACAGGTCGGGCGCGGAACCTGTCGGCTACACGACAAGTCGGCACATGAGCCACGGGTCGTCGTCGGCTGATTGGCCATGTCAAGCAATTGAGCCGATAGACGCTACGCTACTGCGAATGTGGGAGTACCCGCCATGAGTTGCGTTGGTTTGACCGAACCGGTCCCGGCAGAGAACGATGCAGGTGTTCTTGTTAGTTGGCCCACTCTCATTCCTACTTCCGTTCTTGAGACTTGCGCTTACAGTAGGCGATGAAGCCATAACCCGTCTGATTAAGCTGCCGGATGAACTTGCATCCTCTATCAATTCGAACAAGCGGCATACCGTCTGGTATTTTGGCCAGAATCCCGTCAATCGTCAGGTCGGTTGCAACAATTTCTACGACCTGAATTCCAGACTTCGACGCCAGAGCGGCTTTGACTAAGTCCCGCTCCTGCGCGTCCATGAACTCCTTCTCACTCTGGTGCAGTGAGGTACGTTGTCGGTGTTGAGGCCCCTGGAACTCGAACGCCACATCCGGGTAATACAGGCGATCGAACTCCAATCGATGCCCGGTCTTCGGATTGGCAATGTCGCTCGGGCGACAGTTATCGAAGTATTCGTAGGAGGCAACAGTGTTGTCAAGCAGCACTTTCATGAGTGATTCGCCTACGCGAAACCAAAGATGCCTCCACTTAGTCAGCGCATTGGCGAGCTTCTTCTGCAGCTTATCCGGAGCAGTGGGGACAATAATCGTGCGTCTGGCCTTGACAACCTCGAGCTTGAGCCAACCCTTGTCTTTCAGGACCATGCATTCGCGCCGGACGGTCTCTCGACTGAGACCCGATGCAAGCGCAAGCTGAGCAATGGAGTTGGGCCGATGATGACAGACCAGCTGGTAAAGACCTTTGGCACTTAGCGATACATCGTCAGTATCCAGCAGGTAGGGAAGGGCAAGATCCGTAAGACGGTAGGATGCTGGCACGAGCACACCTTCTTTGACGTCTACTGACCGCCGTCGATTCCCTGCGCGGACTGCTCCAGGTGGTGTGGCGGTAGCAGGGAATCATGGATCGATCTCAGACCGGGCTTGGACTACGCATAGCCATCCGCACCAATGATAACATAGATAGGATAGTAAGGCAATAAGCGGTGATAAATGGGATATCCTGCCTCATCTTGAGGCTGAGCGTAGCGACCAGACGGCGACGGTGAGAAGGCCGGAATGACACTGGACGCAACCTGTCGTGTGTGCGACAAGCTATCGGGCACACCTGTCGGCTAAGCGACAAGTTTGGCAGGAACGCGACGAGACCGGTGAAAATCGGATGACTCAAACGGGACATGACGGGACCCCTGGGCTTCCTCCGGCGGTGTACGCCAGAACTGCGCGTTATGTCATCCGGATCTAGCTGCGGATTTGGCGGAGGCGCTTGTGACCCATTGCCGCGCAGTGGCCGTGTTCCTCTCCGGCCCACCGGTTCCGTGCAGAACCTGTCGCGAACCCGACAGGTCGGGCGCGGAACCTGTCGGGCTCGCGACAGGCTGGAGCCAGGGCCCAGGGCCCTGGACCCGCGACCCTGGACCCTCGACCCAGGACCCTCGATCCTCGACCCCGGGCCCTGAAAACCCGATCATCTGCAGAGAAGAATCAGCCTATGGTCCCGGTTTCGAAAAGCTCCATGAAGAGCCGGGCCCACTCGGGATCGAATTGCTTTCCCGCGTTGGCGCTGATCTCCTTTGCTGCTCGCGCCGGATCGATCGCTTTACGGTATGGGCGGTTCGAGGTCATTGCATCGTAGGCGTCGGCTATGGCGAGTACCCTGGCCCACTCCGGTATGCTGTCTCCTGTCAGGCTGTCGGGGTAGCCTTTCCCATCGAACCTTTCGTGATGATGCCGTATGGCGTCGATCACGTTGGATAGCCTCACGATGGGGGATAGTATCCGCTCTCCGACTATCGGATGTGTTTGGACGTGGGCCCATTCATCGTCTTCGAGGGCCCCCGGTTTGTTCAGCACTTCCGTTCTGATTGCGACCTTTCCGATATCGTGGAGTCTGCCTGCAAGGGCCAGCGCGGATGTCTCCGGGACGGCGCCCCACTTATGCTGCGCCATTATCTGGGCCATCTCCGAGACTCGTTCTGAATGCCCTTTTGTGTACGGGTCCTTGGCCTCAAGGACACGGACGAGGGTGACCATGGAGGCCATAAAGAGCTCATGCAGCTCTTGATACACCTCCACACGTTCGTGATTTGCACTCGCTCATCGCGCATACACCTGGTCTGCCTTCATGTCCGTCTGTTTGCGGCAAATACTAGGAACCCGCCTGCCATGGCCACGATCAGCTGCCCGATGCCGGGCGAGGCATGCGATTCTAGTGCGCTGAAATACGGGAAGAACGCGAAGTATCTCACGGGAGCGGTGGAAGCCCCTGTTGCCTTCACATAAACCGAATTACCAATCCTGGTGGTGGAGCCGTCAATAGTCCTGCCATCGGGCAGTTCGAATCGGTAGCCAATGCTGTAGGTGTATCTTCCGGGCACTGCTTCATTGCGCTCCCCGCCCTGCCGCCGAATGCTGGTAATCATGGCTGTTGAGCGGGTTCCCACTAACCCCAGCATGGCCATGCCTACGCCGTAGATGATGAGCGCGATGCCCAGCAGTGTTATGAAGATCCTCTTGAGCAATACAGCTCACCTTCCCAATTCGCGCAGCTTGGACTGGATAAGGGGATGTCTATGGCAATGGCCATTTGCCTCAGAATCATCGCATTCCGGAAGATCGGAACGGACGTCTCCCATTGCAGTCTGTCGGCTTCAGCCATGGTCGTGTCGCCCCTACTTCAGCAGTGGGCACTTGCAGCGAGCACAGACTTCGTCTGAGATATCGTTGACTGTGCCGCAGGCAATGCAGAAGACGATATTGTCCTGCGACTTATCGTACTTCTCGTACGGGTCAAATCCCTTGTGGTGACGCACTTTGTCGCCGACGTCAAGGTAGTTGAACACAGTGTCGCAGTCTTGGTGTTGGTGCTTGTAGACCTTGCCGTTACTCCGCTTTACTTTGTACTCATACACTGTATGGCGCGTATGCGTATCGTTTGTCTTGTCATAAGTCTTGCGTTCAAAGACTTGCTTTCCGACTACAACGCCGTCCCAGGTAGTGTCGCGACCTTTCCGGGCGATCTGTACCAGGGCGATTGCGATGAACATCCCGCCTATGGCCAGCCCGTAATAGAGTGACTCGGGCATTTCGAGCTCCCCGCTCCTATGCCCGTAGATCGGGAAACCCACAACTGCGATTACAGCCAGTATGCCCGCGAAGATGATCGCCCACTTGTTGGATGCCTTTTGATACTTGGCGAACGCAGGGTCATTGATCTTGGGCGAGAATCCTACTGAGCCATGCATGGACGTTTTCCCCCTTTGTCGTTACATGGATATGCCTGCCGCCGATTTGCGCTCGAGGGTCCCCAATCATTCAGAATTTCTATGCAAAGTGTCGAGTATCCTGCTGGCTCCTGCCTGCGGTTCCCCTTCGACAATTCGCGGGATTCTGGGGCTCGCCGAACCGATGGGATAGAGCAGTGAAATCGAGGTGTCTCCTTGACGGCATAATGGCTATATTCTAATATAGCCATGGAATCAACTCGAGGGTGGTCGGTGTGGGTGGTTGAGATAAGAACAAGGAAGATGCGCAGGCGCACTGCCGTGTTCAAGGCACTTGCCAATGAGAGCAGATGCAGAATTGTGGAGATCCTTGCCGAAGAGGGCGAGAAATGCGTGTGTGAGCTCGTAAACAGGCTCGGCTTGGATCAGTCCACGGTTTCGAAGCACCTTGGTGTGCTTCGAAACGCCGATATCGTCTCCTTCCGAAAGGAAGGGCTTAACGTATGGTACAGCCTTCATGCAATCTGCACATATCAGTTCATGAAGTGCATCGACCACATGTGCGAGTCCGGCACGGGAGCAGTGCCCGAGCTCGGCGGCTGTGAGCACCCGCCGGGTCCGAAGGGGGAGGCGTAGTTCATAGATGGAAGAACTGAGGACATTTCTGATTGTACTGGCGGTCTTCTCGGTTGCCTATTTCGCACCTGTCGGCGACCCGCGGGTGCAGTCGGCGGTGCTCGAGTCGCTGTACATGGTGCAGGAATATGCGCGGCAACATGTGCTGTTCTGCTTAGTGCCTGCGTTCTTCATCGCCGGCGCGATGCAGAACTTCATCTCGACCCGATCAGTCATGCGGTATCTGGGCAGGGGCGCTAAGCAATGGTTGGCGTACGCGGTGGCGTCTGTGTCTGGTGCGATACTCGCCGTCTGTTCGTGCACTGTCCTGCCGCTCTTCATGGGCATATACAAGAAGGGAGCAGGTCTGGGCCCTGCAGCGGCGTTTTTGTACTCGGGGCCTGCCATCAATGTTCTTGCGATCATAATGACCGCCCGCGTGTTGGGCTGGAAGATCGGACTTGCCAGGGCAATCGGAGCGATCGTGTTCTCGATTCTCATCGGGTTGCTGATGGCGCTCATCTTCAGAGGCGAGGAGGCCGAAAGACAGAAGGGCCTGGCGTCAGCTCCGGATGACGGTGACGCCGACCGCACTCTGGGGCAGACGGCTGCATACTTTGCGGTCCTTGTGGGACTCCTGGTCTTCGCAGCCTGGGGCAAGCCCCCTGAGCCGATTGGGTTCTTCTATGCGGTCTTCAACGTCAAGTGGCTGATTGTGCTGGGGCTCTTGGCGCTGCTCGCTTACCAGTTGTATGCGTGGTTCAGGCACGACGAATTGGGAGACTGGGCGGGCTCTACGTGGGACTTTGCCAAAAAGACGTTGCCGCTGCTGCTGGCTGGGGTTGCTGTGGCCGGGCTGCTGATGGGGCGGCCGGGAGTGGACACGGGCCTCATCCCTTCCGCCTATGTCGGCCGGCTAGTCGGAGGGAATTCTCCGAGAGCCAACTTCTTCGCAGCCGTCGTGGGAGCGTTCATGTACTTCGCAACCCTGACCGAAGTGCCGATTATCCAGGGCCTCTTGGGGTCGGGCATGGGGCAGGGCCCGGCGCTTGCCCTGCTTCTTGCCGGCCCGGCGCTGAGCCTGCCGAGCATGATCGTAATCAGTCGCACGCTGGGGCTAAAGAAGACGATAGTGTTTGTGTCGCTAGTGGTAGTCATGGCGACCATAAGCGGCATGATATTCGGTGCCATTGCCGTGTAGTGTCAGTATCGTTTTGCACAAGGAGGAGATCGCCAGATGAAGATCGAGGTTCTTGGATCGGGTTGCGCAAAGTGTCGCAAGACCGAAGAGATCATATCCGAGATCATCAAAAGACTCGGGATAGAGGCGGAGGTTATTCACATCACCGACATCAGCGAGATCGTGGAGAGGGGTATCATGATGACGCCTGCTGTTATGATTGACGGGAAGACCATGATCGAGGGGAAGATCCCTTCCGAGGCGCAGATACGTGCTTGGTTTGGTCGCTAGAGACGGCCAATCTCGGGCTGAGAGCGGCGCAGGAGAGTGTCACATTCCTGGAGAAGGAGTAGGACTGACGCGACTGGGCCATTTCGGTGCTCTACTGTGTCAGGAGGACTAGCAGGGAGACTGATCATGGGAACGGCTAGGGGGAGAGGTATGGATCTGCTGGTTGACGCGGACATTCTGGCTTGCCAGTTTGCATATGCGTATGAAGCCAGACGGGGCGGGGGCGGCACGCGCGCGATTGTCGACGCGGACATGATGGACCCGGAAGCGCAGGACGATTGGTTGCGCACTGACGGAAGGTGGGCGATTGCCGGATTCGATTCGGCGGTAGAGCGGATGCTGAGGGAGACGCGGACCGACAAGGCGATTCTCTGCTTCACCGGTTCTGAGAATTTTCGGTACGCCATACTGCCGACGTACAAGGCAAACCGCCGAGGCCAGCCCAGGCCAGTGCTGCTGGATGCGCTCATTGACCACGCGCAGCAGGCATGGGAGTGCCGATCAGAGGATAGCCTGGAGGCGGACGATGTCATGGGCATCATGGCCACCAAGTCGCCGAGACGCTATGTCATGGCCAGCACCGATAAGGACCTTAAGCAGGTGCCGGGTGTCCACTACAATTGGCGGACCGGCTGCATGGAGCGCGTGACGACGCCGGACGCGGACTACTGGTTCTACTTTCAGGTGTTGACCGGCGATTCGACTGATAACTACTCGGGATGTCCGGGTGTGGGCCCGCGCCGGGCGAAGACGGTACTGGACTCGACCGACGCTGATCCTTGGGCCTTGATTGTCGCGGCTTTCGAGTCGAAAGGGCTGTCGGAGGAAGACGCGCTCACCCAGGCCAGGATGGCTCGGATATTGCGATGCATCGATTACGATTTCGAGCAGCGCAGGCCGATACTGTGGCGCCCATCTTGTGCGCGAGAGCGCCTACTTGAGGACTCGATCCAGTCAGCGCGATCCATCATGCCAGGCCAATGAGGCGTCCGACCTGATAGACGATGACTGCAAGCACCCACCCGAGCACGAGCGGATACGCCATCGCGAAGGCAGTCCATGCCCGCGAACCGGTCTCGCGCCGAATCGCCGCCAGCGTGGCGACGCACGGCATATACACAAGCGACATGACCATGAATGCGTAGGCCGACAGGGGCGTCCAGTTGGCCTGTATTGCGTTGATCAAGCCGGATCCGCCGGATGCTGACCCTACACCTGACCCATACAGCACCCCAAGAGTGCCTACAATCAGTTCCTTGGCGATGGCCCCGAACACCAGGGCGGAGGCAGCCTGCCATGTTCCGAAGCCGGCGGGCTTCAGCAAAGGCGCTATTGCACTGCCTATCCTGCCGATCAGCGATTCCGGGCTGCCCGGGTCGACGCCCGGGGGCAGATTGGACAATACCCACACTACGACTACCGCCAGCAAGATGACTGTGCCGGCTTTATGGAGGAACTCGCGGCCCCGCTCCCATGTCTGCAGCAAAACCCCTGATATCCTTGGCATGCGATATGGCGGAAGCTCCATCACGAATGTGGATGAGACATCGGGCTTGATGAAGACGCTCAGCACTTTGGCTGCCAGCGCTGCCAGCACAACACCCAAAGCGTAGAGCGAGAACACCACGAGCCCGCGGCGCTCGGCGAAGAAGGCGCCGGCGAACAAGACGTAGACCGGCAACCGCGCGGAACACGAAATCAGCGGGTTGACTAGAATAGACACCAGCCTGTCGCGGCGGCTATCGAGGCTGCGTGCAGCCAGGATCCCAGTGACGTTGCACCCGAAGCCCAGGATCATAGGGATGAACGCTTTGCCGTGCAGTCCGACCGCGCCCATGAGTCTGTCGGAGATAAGGGCAGCTCGTGCCATGTATCCTATGTCCTCAAGAAATGATATGGCGAAGAAGAGCAGGAATATAGGGGGCGCGAATTCTAGCAGGGCGCCGAGGCCGGCAAAGACCCCGTCTGCAAGGAAAGCAACTACCATTTCCGGCGCGCCCGTGGCCCCAAGCATGCGCGATACCCAGCTCCCGAAGGTTCCGATTGCACCCCCTAGCCAGAGGGCAATGGGTTCGCTCAGGGTGAACGTGAACTGAAACATGGCCCACACTACGCCGAAGAAGATGGGGTAGGCTAGCCACTTGTTGAGTGCAATGCGGTCAATTCGTTGCGATGGTGATTCCGCAGGAACATCAGTAGTAGTTCTGATAACCGATTGGGTGATCTCAGCCGCGAGCTTGTAACGATGCTCTGCGGCTAGGTCGCACGTCTCGATGTTTCCCGTATCCGGCACCGCAGCCGTAATCAGCGTGACCGGGGTGGTGGGGCGAGTGTGAGCATCAATGGCTGCGAAGGCCGCATCGAGCAGCTCGTCGATTCCGCGACTGCGAACTGCCACTGTGGGCACGACGTTTACTCTCAGTGCCCGAGATAGCGCCTCCACGTCGATGTCGATGCCGAGCGCCTTCACCTCGTCGAACATGTTGAGTGCCAACACAAGTGGGACGCCCAGGTCGAGCAGCTGGGTTGTGAGGTAAAGATTCCTTTCGAGATTTGTGGAATCCACCACGTTGATCACGACGTCGGGCCGTTCGTGCGTGATGAAGTCGCGAGCAATAGTCTCGTCCAGCGCCTGTGAACCCAGGCTGTAAGTGCCGGGTAGGTCAACTACGAGAGCGGATTTCCCGCCTCGCGTTACGCGTCCTTCCTTCTTTTCGACTGTCACTCCTGGCCAGTTGCCCACGTGCTGTCGGGCGCCGGTCATGGCGTTGAACAAGGCGGTCTTGCCCGAGTTGGGGTTGCCGGCTATGGCGATTACGGGGATTGCGCGAGCGAAAGAATGGTTCATGATGTACTAGTCCTCCGAAGCAATACTCCTCCTAGAGCCACGAGCGTAATGCCGCGAACAGTGCGTGCGGATAGTTAGTGTCAACTAACTTCCGTCCGAAAAAGCAGTCTCCTGCGCGATGCGGCGCTTTGCCTGCCATGCCTGCGGCGACCCCGGCGGCAGCCTGCACACAGTGAATCGGGGCACGGGACGACAGTGATACCCGCAGCTTCTGCCCGCCTTAGCCCAAGCCGGCATCCTCTGGCCGATACGATAACGGGATCGCCCAGGGGGGCGACACCTTCGAGGCGAACTTCAGTGCCTGGCGTCAAACCCATGTCCAAAAGCCTCCGCCTTAGCGGTCCCGGGCAGCCAATACGAACAATCGTGCCGTGCGCCCCCGGGTCGAGTTCGTCCAGGGAAGTTGCTCTGTCGTTGCTGATCATCTTCCGGTTCCTCTTTCCATGAAGTCTATCAAGCTTGCCATAGTCTCCTTGCTGACAACGTGTTCGATCTGACACGCGTCTTCCTCGGCCACCGACTCATCTATCCCCAGCACAGAGACGAGAAAAGACTTGAGTGCCCGGTGCCTCCTGCAGACAGCTTGGGCCGCGTTTCGGCCCTCTTGTGTAAGGTAGACCGGTCCGTATTTCTCCCGGCTTATCAGGCCGCGATCGACCAGGAGCCCCATAGCCTGATTGACGCTGGCCTTGGACACTCCTAGCCTGATAGCCACATCGGTAGTGCGCGCGCCTTCGTCGGCGCCGGCCAGTTCCATCACTGCCTCAAGGTAATCTTCGAGAGATGGGGATATCTTGGCCCCGGACCTGCCTGTAACCAACTTCCTGCCTCCATATACGCAGTTTGCGACCGCCGCCTGATCAAAAAGTAAGGCTTGCCTAACATCTGCACCTATAGTCTACGGCGGGACGAGGATTGTGTCAAGTAGATCGGTTGTAGATTGACAGCAGATCCAGGGCAGTGTCAGTGCTCTGGTAGCGCCTCGGACCACCTGCGCGGCTCCGGCGCCATGATTTTGGCCGTGCCCTCTCCTCACTTCGTTATGGATTGTCCCAGTTCCTGGTTGACTGGATACAGGCTATATGGTAGTCTATACCTGTAATTGTAATACCAAGGTGATGATGTCAGTGCTGCCTACATCCCTGCTGCACGACGGTTCCGAGGCGCCCCTCGCCTGCCGGAGGCCGCCTGAAGAGAAGCTCGCCGCGCTCGCGCTCTCAATTAGCGCAGAGCGCGGCGAGCAACCTGCTAAAGGCCCCCGGCAGGAGCTGTACGTGGGCGAGGTACGCGACATGCTCATGCCCCATGGCCCCGCATGCCCCCGTTGCCAAGGCCTTGACGTGGTGCGCTATGGAAGGCGTGGGGCCGTCCAGCGCTACAAGTGCAAGGCCTGCCGCTGCTACTTCACCGACCTCACAGGCAGCGTGCTGCATGGCATACGCCGCCGCGACCGTTGGCTCGATTTCTGCCTGTGCATGGCGGAAGGCCTCTCGGTGCGCGACACCGCGGAGAGGATTGGGATATGCAAGAACACCGCCTTTGCATGGCGTCACCGAGTCATTGCCGCCCTGGCCTCTGCAGATGCTCAAACGGTCTGCCAAGGCATCGTGGAAGTCGCCCAATGGCCGCTGATCCGCTCCTTCAAGGGTTCACGTCCGCCCGAAGAAGCGGACATCGGCGATCTGGAACCCATAGTCCAGCGCAACCCGATCTCCTACCGCCGTCTCTTTCCCGAGTGCCGCCGGGCCGTCCTGGTGGTCGCGGTTGACCGCTCGGGCACGGCCCGAGCAGGCGTGATGCTTCACGGAGAGCCCCTGCGCGACGCGCTCTCCCAGATGATGTCGGAAACCGCCGACCCGTGCGCGTTCAAGGACTACGTCTCGCTTCCCGCGCCGATGGATTGGCCCGGCCGCGTCAACTGGATCGGCAGGCGCCGTGGGCGCTTGAGCACCTCCGACCGCCTCGATCCCGGCCCGCTCTACCACGTACGTAACGCCCGCCGAGTGGTGTACGATTTCCGCTATTGGCTCAGGCCATTCCGAGGCGTCGCAACGAAATACCTGCTCCGATACTTCTCCTGGTACGTCCGCATAGCGGCCATGGCCCCCACGCGCGCCCGTGATGCGGCCAGACCGCTTTTCTTCCAGGCCCTCGCAGCCCATTCCCAGCCCAGGCCGGGGTAGCCCCGCCCAAGGCCAGCTAGGCCCGGCGTCAACCACGAATTGGGACAATAAATAAGGGGCGCGGAAAGGGGATGCCTCGCCGCGATGGAAGGGCTCTCGAAGCGCCAGGTGAGATATGGATTCCCGATGACATCCCATGTGTCAAACCGCCCCGTGAGAAAGGTTAGGAAGCCGCCAAACGCGGCGGCTTCCCTTCCCTTCTGAGGATGCTGGCAAGATGCACTGTGTTTGGCGGCTATGGGGCCCTACTTGACCAATCCCAAGGGCTCCATGACCTTTCGAATCTGCGCCCGCTCGGCCTCGGTGGCCTCGACCAGCGGGGGCCTGAGAGGGCCGGCGTCAAACCCTGCGAGGGCCAGCGCAGCTTTGATCGGGATGGGGTTAGTCGTTACGAAGATCACCTTGAACAAGGGTAACAGGCGCCTATGCAGAGCGCCTGCACGGGCAATGTCGCCCGTCACAAACGCGGCGATCATCTCCTGCATGGCGGGGCCGGCAACGTGCGACGCCACGCTGACGATGCCGTCTCCGCCCACTGCCATGATGGGGATAGTCATGTTGTCGTCGCCGCTGTAGATTATGAAGTCATCGGGAGCTTTGGTGCGTATCTCGGCCACCTGCTCCAGCACCCCCGATGCCTCTTTCACGGCCACGATGTTGTCGAAATCACGAGCAAGGCGAGCCATGGTGTCGGCTGACAGGTTCACCGACGTGCGCCCCGGAACGTTGTAGACCAACAGGGGCAGGTCGGTGGATTCAGCGATCTGGGCGAAATGCCGGTACAGCCCGGCCTGAGGCGGCTTGTTGTAGTATGGCGTGACGAGCATGGCGCCGTGCGCTCCGATGCGCTCGGCATCGCGTGTCAGCTCTATGCTGGCACGGGTATCGTTAGTGCCTGTGCCGGCGAAGACCACTGCCTCGTCGCCCACCTCGTCCAGTACAGCCTCGAACAACTTGAGCTTCTCCTCATGGCTGAGGGTGGGCGATTCGCCTGTCGTTCCCGACACGACGAGCCCGTCTGATCCGCTCTGTACGAGTCGCCGCGCCAGCGCCCTCGCCTTTGGGTAGTCGACAGACAGATCCTCAGCAAACGGCGTCACCATTGCCGTAAGCACGCGGGCTAGCTTGCCGTCTCTTGTCAGTGCGTTCACCGCTTATCACCTCCTATTTCCCGAGCTCGAACTGGGCATGCAGTGCGCGCGCGGCGCGTTCCATGTCGGATTCCGGCACAAGGCAGGATATGGAGTAGTGCGAGTCGGAGGTCTGCAGCACGCGAACGGCCGCATCGTGCAGGGCCCGCGCCACCCTGGCCATGACGCCGGGAACGCCGCGCATGCCCTCGCCAACCACCGATACCTTGGCGCAGCCCGGATTGGCCTCAGCCTCGATTCCCAGCTCCCCCAGTGTAGCGACGGCTGCCGCCGCCTCTCTGGATGCCACTATGAATGCGATTCTGTCGGGGAAAACGTTGATCATATCCACTGAGATTCGTTGATCAGCGAGGGTCGCAAACACTCCGAGCACCGAGCCGGTATCGCCATACGAATCGCCGTGCAGCACCAGCTGCGTCCGTTCGGCGACTGTGGTCACCGCCGACACCACGCGGGGCGGAGCGAAGGTCGCCACCGCACGTCGCGCGACATCCGCAACCAGCGTTCCGGGGGAATCGGAGAATGTGCTCTTTATGGCCAACGGTATTCGAGAGTGCATGGCGATTTCGACTGCCCGCAGGTGAACGACTTTGGCGCCCTGGTTGGCCATCTCTATCAGGTCAGTGTAGGACATCGTATCCTGGAATCTGGCCTCGGGAACCACGCGAGGATCCGCAGTCATCACGCCTTCCACGTCCGTGTATATCTCCACGATCTCGGCGCCCAGTGTTGCGCCTAAAGCGGCGGCAGTAGTATCGCTGCCCCCGCGTCCTAACGTAGTGACATCGCCCGTCTCGGTCACTCCCTGGAAGCCTGCGACCACCGCTACTTTCCCGTCTGATAAGGCCTCCAGAATCCGTCTGGGTTCTATCTTCGTGATTCGGGCGTCTGTGTAATTGCCGTCGGTACTGATGCCGGCCTGAGCACCCGTGAGCGACATGGCTGGGCACCCCGCTGCCTCAAGTGCGGCCGCCACGACCACCGTGGATATTATCTCTCCACAGGCAGCGATCGCGTCGCGCTCCCGCGCAGGAGCCGCCCGGCATACCGACAACACGAAGTCCAGCAACGTGTCGGTGGCGTACGGGGCGGGCTTGCGGCCCATGGCTGACACGACGACCACTACGTCCTTGCCGTCATGCCGCGCCTCGATTACCTTCGCCACCAGCATCGCACGCGACTCCTCGCTGGCGACGGACGTACCTCCGAATTTCTGGACCACTATCCCCATCGTGTCCGCCTCCCCTACTTGTAGAGTGCTACAGCGATCTGAACTGCGTTGGACGCAGCGCCCTTTCTGAGCTGATCTCCTGCAACCCACATCCAGATCGCGTTGGGCGCTGAAGGGTCTTCGCGCAGTCGACCCACCTGGATATCGTCAGTGCCCGACGTCTGTATGGGCATGGGATATAGGAAGTTCTCTGGGTCATCGACGACCTTGACTCCGGGAGCGGTTGATAGAAGCTCGCGCACCTCTTCGACGGGAGCGTGCTCGCGTGTTTGCAGGTTTATCGACTCAGAATGTGAGCGGTACACGGGCACTCGGACCGTTGTAGAGCTTATGCGGAGCGTGGGATCGCCCAGTATCTTCCGGGTCTCGTCAGTCATCTTGTGCTCTTCGCGCGTGAAACCATCGGGACCAAACGAGTCTACATGCGGGATCAGGTTGAATGCTATCTGATGATGCACTCTCGCAGACTTAAAAGGCAGCACCGACGGGTCAGGGACTTCGCCGGCCAGCACTGCTTGGCTCTCGACTGTGAGAGCCTCCATGGCTTCAGCGCCTGCCCCCGACACCGCTTGATACGTGGAGACGATCATCCGTTCCATCCCCCACCGCCGGTAGATCGGCGCCACCGGCACGATGGCGATTATCGTGGAGCAGTTGGGGTTGGCAATAATCCCCTTGTGCTTTCGGGCCGCTTCGATATTGATCTCCGGAACGACGAGAGGCACGTCAGGATCCATCCGGAAAGCGCTGGAGTTGTCGATCACCAAGGCGCCGCGGCGCGCCGCCTCCGGCGCGAGTTCCAGGCTCACACTGCCTCCAGCAACAAAAAACGCCACGTCCACACCGTCAAAAAGCTCGGGCGCAGCTTCGCGCACCTCGATATCGCCTAGGGGCGTCGATAGCACCCGACCTGCCGACCTCTCAGACGACGCCAGTATCAGGTCATCCACTGGCAATCCAAGCTCGAATATGGCCGAGATCATCTCCTGCCCCACGGCGCCGGTCGCGCCCACCACTGCTACGTTAAGCATTCCATATCAGCTCCCCTGCGTCAGGCTAAGTTAAACAAAGTATATTAGCCGCGATCGGCCATATTCCTGCTCGCCGGACGAAAATCCCCTCAGCTGCCTGCCCGCCGCCTACTAGTCTTTCCATTTCTCAACCAACATGGGCTGAACTTGCTTCCCAGCCAAAGCCTCTTCTATCGCCAGCTCGGTATCGCACATCCTTGCCACCAGCGATGTGGGCTTGCCTTTAGGGTCATCCTGCCCGTACGGTATGAAATACACATTCTTGCGCGCGTGCAGGGTGGCTATGTTCCGGGCTGATCCCGACAGCCCATCGTTGGTGGCGATGCCGACGACTACCGGCCTCCCGTTTCGCAGCTGTGCCTTGGCAGCCATCAGCACCGGAGTGTCAGTAATGCCCAGCGCCAATTTGGACAGGGTGTTGCCTGTGCATGGGGCGATTACCAGGCAGTCCAGCAGTCGCTTGGGGCCAATGGGTTCGGCCTTTGAGATCGTATCGATCACCTCGGCCCCCGTCATCTCCTCCAGCTTCTGCCTTATATCCTGGGCCCGGCCGAAACGCGTATCGGTGCTGGCCACCGAATACGAGAGTATTGGGATAACTGAGGCTCCCCGCTCTATCAACGCTTCGATCTGGGGAAGCACTTCCGGTATCGTGCAATGCGACCCGGTCAAAGCCACCCCGATGGTCTTCCCTTCGAGGCTCATCGTGTGACACCTCCCGTGCAGTCAGTATATGGCCGATGGCACAAGGAGGTGTCTGGACGGTTGATCAGTCCAGTAGAGAATCGAGGCCCAGCACCACTCGATCTAGGTCCATAGACTTCCTGATGGCCATTAGCACCCCGGGCATGAATGAGTCTCGGCCCAAGGAGTCATGGCGGATGGTGAGCGTCTGCCCAGAGCCGCCGAATATCACTTCCTGGTGGGCAACTAGGCCCGGCAGGCGCACTGAGTGAACCGGAACTCCCTCTATCTCGACGCCGCGAGCCCCGACGCCGCGCGCACGCCCAACGGCATCACCGCGAGCCGAGGCCACTTCATGAGCGGTGGCCTTGGCAGTGCCCGAAGGGAAGTCGGCCTTGCCGTCGTGGTGAAGCTCTATGATCTCGCAATCTGGAAAGTACTTCGCGGCTCCCCGCGCAAATCGCATCATCAAGACTGCGCCCAGAGCGAAATTGGGCACTATAGCGCCTGCCGCGCCGCGTACATCCGCCTTATGCAGTATGGCCTCTATTGCCTCCGACCCCATCCCCGAAGTGCCCACGACGAAGCGGACTCCATGATCGATGGCGGTGATGATATTGGCCTGAGCAGCCCGGGCTATGGTGAAGTCCACCATGACGTCGGGCCGCGAATCGCGCAGGGCTGCATCGAGATCAGCACGTATGGGCACGCCGATGGGTCCGATTCCAGCCAATATGCCGGCGTCCTGCCCGACAAGCGCCACATCGACCGCGCCCGCAAGGACAAGCCCATCGCCGCTGCAGACTGCCTTCACCACTTCCCGTCCCATCCTGCCGGCAGCCCCTGTCACCATCACCCTTATCTGTGCATCCATCTCAGAGTGCCTCCTGTCGCATTCTTCAGACTTCGTCGCTCGATCGGCAACTCGCCGGCGGGAATCGCGCCGCCGGCGAGCAGGTCTGCCCTCTCCCAGGATCAGTGAGTCTCTACGTCCGAAGCGCCGAAATCGCGCATGGTTCGCGCAGCCGTGTCTACCTTGTCGGAATCCGCATCGACCACCGCAAGGATACGGCCCTCGCGCACCTTGCTCTCGAAGTACTGGCTTCTTTCCTGAGGAATTCCCATATCCACCAGGCCGCCGACTAGGCCCCCGCCTACAGCGCCAGTGAGAGTGGCTGCAATAGGTCCTGCAGCTACGATCGGCCCTAGCCCAGGAATGGTGAGAGCGCCCAGCCCGGCCAAGAGACCGGCAACCCCGCCGAGCACCCCTCCGGTTGTGACTCCCGTAGCCGCACTCGGGCCCGTGCCCATCGTAGCGGCGCCTTCTCCTCGATCGCCTCGCCCCTGCCCCTGCCCATGCGCCCCATCCCCCTTAGCCACCAGGGATATGCGGTTGTTTTCGAAGCCAGAGTTGCGCAGTTGCCGAATGCAGGACTCAGCGGAATCGCGTGACGAGAACGTACCGATTATCTTTGACATGACTCGACCTCCTTAGAAGCTGGAAAGCCTGGACACTACAGCTAGTGTACCCAGGAGGCCGGAGTTCATTCTGCTTTCGAAAGACGCCCATCTTCGCCGACCTGGTCCCGAACCCTCATGAACTCCACAATAAGCCTGTCCAACCTATCGGCAATGGCGTACGTGTTTTCATTGTCAGCGGCTGATTCCTCACGCAGCACTGCGTGGCGCAGTTCGCCTCTGAGCGTCTCTATCTCCCGCTTAAGCTCGGCAATCCTGCCGCCAATCTCCTCACGCATTCCGAGACTCCTCCCTGATTGACACGCCTGTGCTGCCGAACCCGCCCTCTCCGCGCCCGGTAGTGTCGAGCGAGTCGACCTCAACCAGTTCCGCTCGGAAGCAAGGGACGATCACAAGCTGTGCAATCCTATCGCCGTGCCTGATAGTATACGGTTCGGAGCCGAGGTTTATGAGGATCGCGCATATTTCGCCCCTGTAATCTGAGTCAATCGTGCCCGGGGAGTTCAGGACTGTGACGCCATGCCGGGCAGCAAGCCCGCTTCGCGGCCTGACCTGCCCTTCAAAGCCCCGGGGTATCGCTAGGCGCAGCCCGGTGGGTATGAGAGCCCGTTGGCCTGGGGTAAGTTGGATATCCTGGGTCAAGCGGGCCTGCAGGTCAAAGCCGGATGCATGCTCGCTCATATAGCGCGGCATGTCAGTACGGGGGCAGGTCGGCTCGCGTAGCACCTCCACTTGTACGCCCCCGTTGCTGCCCTCACTCGTATGTCGCCCCATGCCTTGCTCACCTTCTCTGCCATGCCTGTCAGTGCTGAACACAGGCCGGCCAGTATGTTTCGTTATCCATTCGACCCCTCGTCTCGAAGTCCTGCGGATCAACGCGAAATATGACGTCCTATTCACATAATGCCCAATATGACCCATTCACCCCCCTATTTGCTTGAAGGTAAACGGTAAGAGGCAGCGAAATCCCTTTTCAGCTGCGCTGCGGCAAACGTAATATCATCCGGGACACTCAGGAAGGGAGGGTACCAGGTGCAGCCGAACACGACAGTCACAGCTTTGGTTGTTCTCCTGTACATTGCAAGCTCCATAACAGGCATGCGCGCCAGTAAGCCAGGCTCCCAGGTGCTCGAGCCTCCTGGTGTCCACGAAACAGTACCCACCCCCCAAACACAAAACAATGCACTTAAGGATCTTGCAGGCCGCAGTGCAGCTGTATCCGATGATGCAAACGTGCGTTCAGGGCCCGGAACCAGATACTCCAGAGTCTGCACGCTTGCCAAGAACACCCATGTACGCCTAGTGGGAGAGGTGAACGGGTGGTATCAGGTAGTATTGCCGAAAGGCGGCTACGGTTGGATAGCCGGGGCGCTGCTTCAGATCGCGCCGCCCGCCGGCAGCCTGACGCAGCCGAGGCACGATGTGGTGGGGTACTACACCGTAAACTACCCGGGAGATAGATCGTCCTACGACGTTGTACATGCGTATTCCGACTCGCTCACAGCGATCGCTCCGTTCTCCTTTGCTGTGGACGGATCGGGCAACGTACAAGGCGACCACAGCACGGACGCAATGAAACTGGCCGCTTCGAAGGGATTGGCCAATCTGGCGCTCATACACAACCTGACCGGGCAGTCTTTCAACAAGGGCCAGATATCGGCTATGCTCAACTCGCGCCCAGCGCGGCAGAGAGCTGTCAGCGACATCCTCGAAATCGTCAAGACGCACGGCTACTCAGGGGTGAACATCGACTTTGAGAACGTACCCCCTGCCGACCGTGCGCAGCTGACTCAGTTCATGAAGGAACTCCGCGCCGCATTGGCGCCTTCGGGCTACAGAGTCACGATGTCGGTACCGGCCAAACACAAAGACGCTCCCACCTCTGCATGGGTAGGGGCCTTCGACTACTATGAACTGGGCCGCGTGTGCGATCAGGTGATGATCATGACATATGATGAACACACATCGGGCACCCGGCCGGGGCCAATAGCTTCTCTGCCGTGGGTGGAAAAGGTAGTCAAGTACGCTTCCACGCAGATGCCAAAGCGGAAAGTCCTGCTCGGTGTGGCGGCATACGGCTATGATTGGAACACCAGCACCAACAGGGCCAGAGCCGTAACATACCAGCAGGCGGTGGCTAACGCGGCCAAGCACGGCAAGAAGATACAGTGGGACGCCCAAGCGGCGACCCCGCATTACCGCTACAAGTCAGGCAATGTGACGCGCGAGGTGTGGTTTGAGAGCGCCGACAGCCTTAAGGCCAAGTTGAAGTTGGTGGAGAAGTACGGCCTGGGCGGGATAGCCATCTGGCGACTGGGCCAGGAGGATGCGGGCTACTGGGAGCTGATCCAGAAGGAGTTGCTCAAGTAAGGCGATGCAGTTGCGCGTCATCCCCTGTCATGGGCGGGTTCTCCCAAGTTCAGCAGCTCTGAGACGGTGACAGCCCGGTAGCCCTGTTGCGCAAGGCTGGTCAGAATCGAAGGAAGGGCTTTCGCTGTGGGCTCGGTCGGATGAGCCAGTATGATGTTTCCGCCGGACAGTCTCTTCAGGGCGCGCTCTGCCACCACTTCCGGCGCCGGTCTTTGCCAGTCGATCGTGTCTACAGTCCACATTACCGTGGTGTAGCCCAGGCGCGCCGCCACCTTGCATACCTTCTGGTTCACCTCTCCGTAGGGCGGGGCGAACAGCCGAGTACGTACCCCGGTCAACTCGCGCAGCAGCGTCTCATTCCGCTCAATCAAGTCGGTGAGGTCGGCCTCGCTCAGGCGTGCAGGATTGGGGTGGTCCCAGCCGTGGTTGGCGACCTCGTGTCCTGCAGACGCAATGGCCTGGACCAGCTCGGGAAACTTCTTTGCCCAAGTGCCCGTGATGAAGAACGAACAGCGCGCGCCTCTATCGGCCAGCACGTCCATTATCTGGGGAAGCCATTCCTCGCCCCAAGCCACGTTGAATGCCAGAGCCACAGCGCGCTCGGCGGTAGTCACCCGATACACGGGCGCAAGCATCGCGGCTGTGACTAGCGGCGGCACCTGCTTGATCGTCACGTCAAGGCTGGCCCCTCGCGGCGCAGCCATCACCGCTATCACAGTCCGGTCCACATCAACCGCCACACCCGGCTCTTCAGGCACCACATCGCCCGTCTCAGAATGGTACATCGCCTCTCGAGGCGTCCGCTCGACGCGGGGGGCTAGGCCGAGCACGACCTGTCGCACTTCGTCGGCAAACAGCCCGCCCACCGCGACGCCGCTCAAGGTCACGCCCGGCCTCACACCGGTCGTCATCCGTTTTAGCCTGGGCATACTCATGGCCACGCACGCTGACACAACCATGAGAATGATGGCCACTATCGCGAGCACTACAGTCCGCCGCTTGACCGTCACGATGATCATGTCCTCTCCTCTCCTCCCTCCCTGCTCCGGATCTAAAGTTGCCCCGGCGAGTCCGTAGCCGGTCGGCGCTCCGGCGTCTCGCGTATGCCCGTGCCGGGAGCGGGCATTCTGGGCTTTACAGAGCGCTGCTCGCCCGTGCTGCGATCTATGTAGGTGTCACCGTCAAGCAGTAGTTCGGACACAGGCGTCATCGCATAGCCCTCTGTCTTCAGGTCACGGATGATCCAGTCCAAGGCTTCCACCGAGTTCTTCCCTGCGTTGTGGAACAGGATGATCGCGCCAGGTCGCACCCGCTTCATTACCCTCTCATGGATCTGGCTCGCACTCAGGTCCTTCCAGTCCAGCGAATCGACGCTCCATTGAATGGTCCTGAGCCCGCACTCTTCGGCCACGGTGATCACGGTATTACTGTAGTCGCCGAACGGAGGGCGGAAAACCAAAGGACGCTTACCGACGAGATCGGCTATGGCCTGCTGGGTACGTTCCAGCTCTTCGCGGACCTTATCACGCGACAGCGCGCTCATATGTGGATGTGTCCAGGAGTGGTTGCCCAGTTCATGTCCGCGGGACGCGATCTCCCGAACCTTGTCGGGGTACGACTTGATCCACTGCCCCGCCAGGAAGAACGTAACCTTCAGCCCGTGTCTGTCGAACAGGTCCAGAAGCGCCACGGTCTTGTCATCGCCCCAGGTGGCATCGACGGTCAGTGCGCATACCCGGTCGTCACGCGCCACGCAGTAGATCGGCACCAGCCTGCTGCCTGAGGTGACCGCAGCAATGGCGTTTCTGCCCACGCCCGCCGCGCTCAGGACGGCGCTTCCCAGGCCGGCCTCAGTTATGCTGCCGATGGCCGTGACGGCGAACGATACCAACACCAACACGGCTGCCGCGAAGACAAGCACTCTGCTCCTTGCGCCCACGTAAAATACAAGCACTGGGATACTTCCTCCCTCGCTGGATTGCCCCTAGTACATATGCATGTTCGTGAAGTATAGAATCTGAGGCCCATCGCTCGGCTGGGCCGGCTCTCAGCGCTCAGGTGGACCGAACCACTCTGTCAGGCGGGCGCAGATGCCGGCTGCGCTACCCAAGAATGTGGTACAGCCGGGCAGAGCCGCGATGAAACTTTGGCCGTAGTTCCGTCGGGCGGCGCGCGAATCCAGCACCACCACTGCCCCGCGGTCGGAAGTAGTGCGGATCAGGCGCCCGAATCCCTGTTTGAACTTGAGCACTGCGGCGGGCAGGGTGTACTCACGAAAAGGATCGGCGCCGCCGGCACGAAGGTGTTCGATTCTCGCCTCTACCAGCGGCACTGTGGGAACGGCGAATGGGAGCCTCGGAATGACAACGCAGGAGAGGGCTTCGCCGGGCACGTCCACGCCTTCCCAGAAGCTATCGGTTCCGAACAGCACCGAATGAACGTCCTGGCGGAAGTTGGCAAGTAGTGTGTGGCGGGGCGCTTCTCTCTGTTGTAGCAGTCTGATCTTGTGCTGACGGAAGAATCCCTCCATGCGGCGCGCCGTGGCGCCCAGCAGCTTGTACGAGGTGAACAGCACAAACGCGCGCCCGCCCGAGGCCTGCAGAACCCCGCTGAGCGCCTCGGCCAGCGCGTCTTCCCAGCCGCTGGTATCGGGATCGGGCAGGCTGTCGCACACAGCCAGCAGCGCCTGGCGCTCGAAATCGAAAGGCGAGGGAACGAGCAACTCGCTCACACGCCCCGAGTCAGCCAGATCCAGGCCGACGTCGCGCTTGATGTAGCTGAAACTCTCGCCCACAGCAAGCGTAGCCGAAGTGAAGATGACCGACTCCTGCCCCTCCAGAAGATGACGGGAAATGGCCTCACCTGCAGCGATTGGCGCCGCAACCACGCGCACGTTGGATCCGGGGCCGGCGCCGGCGGTCTCGAGCCAGTACACATGGCCGGGGGCGTCGGCCGCGACCGCAAACCGCAGAGAATCGGCGAGCCCACGCGCTCGGTTAGCGTAGGCAGCAAGTTCCACAGTTTCGGAATATGTATCTGTGCTGCCGCTGGGGTCGGCATCGTCTGTGCTGTCGGCCTCGGCCCGGAGGATCTTTACCAGTCGCCCGAGGCACTCGGCGAAATCCTCGAGCGAGGCGGCCAAACGCTCATGAGCGGGCCAAATCACACTATCCCACTCCTGCCCCGACCGTATCTCCTCCGTTATTCGGAGCGTGCGCTCGCCGTCGTCGCCAGCGGAACGCTGCGCGAACCGCTTCACTTCCTCGAAGAAGGTCTCGCCCGCCTCGCGGAGCCTGAGGGCACACGGGGCAGCCTCCATGTCGATCAGGTCAAGGGCAGCGCGCAGCTGATCCTGCCGCGACGTGTCGGCCCAGTCGCTGTAAAGCGCTCCACGCAGGCGTACTAGGGCCCCGTAGTCGGCTTGCCCCGGGCCGCCCCGATGTGCCCCGGGCCTACCCTCCCTGCGGTAGACGGCGTTGATCAACCTGATCAGGCCGACCCGGGAGGCCATCCGGCCGAAGTACTCTGTGGCGATGTCGGCGGCGTTGTGAGCTTCGTCCAGGATCACCCCGCGGTAGCGGGGCAAGACAGCGCGCTCGGCGTCCGTACCGAGCTGACTTCGGATCGACGCGTCGGCGAAGAGAATGTGGTGGTTGACTACGAGGATTTCGGCGCCGTCCATCTCCTTTCTGGCTTTATGGAAGAAGCATTCGCCGAAATGAGGGCACTTGGCATGAAGACACATGTCCGATTCTGAGCTGACCATCTCCCACACGTCTGGGTTTGGTTCGAAATTCATGTCGGAGCGATCGCCCGTGTCGGTTCCATATGCCCACTCCAGCACCTGCCCGAATGCGCCGCGCAGGGCTGGCTCGAGCGCCCTGTCCTGATCGGCGAGCGCCCGATTGAGTTTGCGCAGGCACAGATAGTTGGCCCTGCCCTTGACAAGTACAGCGCGGACTTCCTCGCCCAATGCCTCGGAGATAGCAGGAATGTCTTTATGTATCATCTGCTCCTGCAGGTTGATGGTGTTGGTAGATACTACTACTCTTGTGTTGTTGCGCCGAGCCCACAGGAAAGCCGGCGCCAGGTAAGCCAGGGACTTACCGGTGCCCGTTCCGGCCTCCACGACCAAGTGCCCGCCGTCGGAGAACGCCTGAGAAACGGCGAGGGCCATCTCTATCTGCCCTTCTCTTCTCTCATACCCTGGGAATCTCGCTGCGAACGGCCCGGCGGCGGAGAACAGGTGCCTGATGTCGGCGGGATCGATGATGATCGAACCCATCGCGCTCACCAGCGGGTCAGTGACCGAACGGATACGCAAGACCGAGTTGTCGACAATCCAGAACCCAATGCCCCGTGCAGCCAGTCCCGCTGCTGCCGTCACATCGGCGTCAGAAGGCGTTAAGTCGCCGGACGGATGATTATGTATGACCACCTGCCCACGGATCAAGGTGGGATCGACCACCGGGGCGGCGCCCCTATTCCCTCGAGCCAGCACAGATAGGTCGCACACCACGTAGTTGGAGTCGCATCGCCCCACGGCAAAGACTTCAGCACCATCGATCTGCTCGATCTCGCGCCTCAGCACATCTGCGGCCTCAGGCGAGATGTAGTTGGCTATCGCCCCAACCGGCTCAGACCTCAACTCGCATCCTCCCTGTCAGCCGCCGATGCTCATCCTGCGGTGCGCACGACCTGATTGCGGCAAGGTCTCGCACCTGGTCTTCTGGGGAATCCACAGGCGTCTCCAGAACAAAAGGAAGATCGGCCAGCTCCGGGCATGCGAGGATGACCCGGAAACCTGCAAGCCCGATGGATCCGTCTCCGATGTGCTCATGCCGGTCTTTCCTGCCGCCCAGCTGCCCTTTGGAATCGTTGGCATGGACGACCGCGATGCGGTCGATGCCGACATCGCGCGCGGCCTCATCGATCGCGGACCGGAGGCCGCGGGCTGTTGACACATCGTAACCTGCTCCGTAGGCGTGACATGTATCGAAGCATACGCCAAGCGTCCCCCCGCACTGTGCCAGGTCTATGATCATGCGCAACTCGGCGAATGTGGTGCCGATCTCGGTACCGGCGCCCGCCATGTTCTCCAGGCACAAGCGCGCGCGGGCGCCTGTGGACTCGTAAGCGCGATCGATGGCGGAGGCTATCCGCGCGGCTCCAGCCTGGGCGCCGCTTCCGAGATGGTTGCCAGGGTGCATTACCACAAGCTCCGCTCCGAGCGCATCGGCACGGACAAGCTCATCTGCAAGCGCATCCACTGAGAGCTGATACGTATCATCCTTGGGGCTGGCCACATTGATCAGGTAGTTCACGTGCACCACTACCGGGTGTATCCCCGACTCCTGCACCGCAGTGCGGAAGGCGACCGCATCATCTGGATCGATGGGTTTGGCCTTGAGCGTACGAGGATTGCGGCTGAATATTTGGAATGCGTCGCAACCAAGCTCGCGGGCGCGCGCCGCCGCCTGCGAGACCCCGCCTGATATGGAAAGGTGTATTCCGAATCGCGCCATGTGGGCATCTCCTTCCAGTCGCGCCAAGCCCCGGTCGGCGCCTGGGTTGGCGCACTATGTCGTGGCCCGGCGCGGCCCATACAGCGTCCACTGTAACGCTTTGCTGCTCTTTCCATTCTACCTTCTGGGCAGGCTGCCCACAAGCGACCCCTCCTGCACGTAAGGACTACGTCAGAGTCTTTTCCGCGACAGGCCGACGTAGACTGCGGAACGGGGCGGGAGTCATTGCCCGCCCCGTCCGCCAAAGCCATCTCGTGCGAATGCCGCAGATGCCCGCGGCGAGTCATTTGCCCACGGCTCTGCCTGCAGCGGCCTCTCTCCTGATCGATCGGGTGTGCAGCACTCTGATCATCACATACAGCACGGCTGCCGCGACCACGAGGGTCAGGGCTGCCGTCAGCCCTGTCGAGGCCCCGGTACGAGCGAAGAACCCGTAGAAGACGTAGCCGATAGCAACTGCAGCCGCGGCCACTGTTGCATATGGCAACTGTGTGGCTACATGGTCGATGTGGTTACACTGAGCGCCCGTGGAGCTGAGAATCGTAGTGTCGGATATGGGCGAGCAGTGGTCGCCGTATACCGCGCCCGCCAGTGCCGCCCCAATCATGCCCAGCATGATCTCAGGCGCCAAGAGCACCGCGAAGTCAATCGCGATAGGGACCATGATCGCAAACGTGCCCCAGCTAGTGCCGGTGGAGAACGCGATCAGGCAGGCGAGCAGGAACATGATCACTGGGTACCACCCCGGATTGAGGTGCACTCCCACCTGGTGCGCCAGGAATTCGCCTGTGCCCAGCTGACCGATGACGCCGCCGATTGTCCAGGCGAATATGAGGATTATGATGGCGGGCAACATGGCCAGGAACCCGCCCCATATGGCCTCAGGTATCCGGCTGACCGATACCACTCCCCTGGGCAACACGACCACAAGAGTAAGCGCAAGGCCCAGGAAACCAGCGTACATCAGCGCCGTAGCCGAATCGGTGTTCTTGATGGCATCCAGGAAAGACATCTCCTCGCCGGACCAGTAACCGCCAGTGTACGCCATCATGATGATGGCAAAGATGATCAGCCCTATGACGGGAACGAGCAAGTCCCACACCGTGCCCTTGGAGCTGATCGCCGGCTGACGCTTTGCAGTGCCGGCAGGCTTGGCTGCATTGACGTTCCCTGTGGCCCTAGCTTCATGTTCGAACTTCTCCATCGGCCCAAAGTCGAGCTCCAAAACAGCGACAACCGCCACCATGCCCAGAGTCAGCCAGGCGTAGAGGTTGAGAGGAAGCGTTCGCAGGAACGCGACGAACGGTTCCATCTCGATGCCGGTGGCCCGGAATTTATCGCCCATGGTTGACATTATGGTCACAACCCAGCTCGACACCGGAGCGATCACGCAGACCGGCGCAGCGGTTGCGTCGATAATGTAGGCGAGCTTCGCGCGCGACACACGATGCCGGTCGGTCACCGGAATCATCACAGTGCCCACAGTAAGGCAGTTGAAATAGTCATCGATGAAGATCAAGATCCCCAGCAAAAGGCTTGCAAGCTGCGCGCCTGCACGCGACTTTATCCGCTTGGTTGCCCAGTCACCGTATGCCCTGGCGCCTCCGGCGATAGTGACCAGATACGTGAGCACACCCAGGCATACCAGGAAGATCAGGATCGACACGTTCCACATGTCAGTGACCTTCTCCCACAAGGTCGTTGCCGCGACAGTGAACATGCCGACGATGCTGAAGTGCGAGGCGATGAGGGCGCCCGAGAGGATTCCGATTCCAAGCGACAGTATGACCTTCTTGGTGACGAGCGCCAACGTGATTGCCACAAGCGGCGGCACAATGGTCCACCAACCGAACTCCATGCCTATCAGACCCCACTTCCATCGGTATTCGTTCATCTCAGCCCATGCAATCAATTGAGTCATGACCGCAACACGCAGCTGAGCCGCGGCAGTTGGCCGGGAATGGTTCAGCTCCCAAACCGATGAACAGCTGTGCTCGACGTTACATGGCATCCTTCCCTTCTCACACCGCGACACGCCTGACCGCACATCGACAGGTGCAACCACCCACGCGCAAACTTGGCATCATAAATTCGACCCAGACGGCATTTCTCCTGCGAAGGGGAACAATACAGGATGACTTTCGCGTCCCATGCGGCAATCAATGGCAGATTGAGCTATGTATCCGACAAAAAGCGCCGCTTAACACGTATTGACTGGTCCTAAAGGAACCTTCAGCCTTCATGGTGCCGGAATTCGACGGCGCAGCCACTAGCTCCTGCCTCTCACGTAAGTATGTAACAGCATCCCTGTGCCCAGCCATCCGAGGATGCAGAAAGCGCCCCCCAACAGTGTACAAGAGGGGCGCATCGATCCAGGGGGCAAAGCCCCCCAAGGCAACTCAACCCACGAGGCCTACTATGCCTGGGCAGACTGCGCGAGAGGCGACGGCAGAGTGAATACTCTCTGCGCCAGCTCGGCATCGAGCATAAACAGGTTGCTGGGCTTATCGCCCATGAGGCTCAGCCTGCCGACTAGACCCTGGAACGACTCCTCTTCTTCGACCTGCTCGTCTACAGACCACTTCAGGAAGCTGTTGGTGGCATGCTCTCTCTCCTCTATCGCAATGTCAACCAACTTGTAGATCCTGCTCGTCACGAACTGCTCGTGCGCAAGCGCCTTCTCGAACACATCCAGGATGCTTGCGAAGTTCGTCTCAGGCCTGCCAATTGCCTCTAGGGCGACGTGGCCGTTCTTGCGGTGAACATACTCGAAGAATATGCGGGCATGTGCCAGCTCTTCCTGGGTCTGCACCTTAAAGAAGTTCGCGAAGCCGGTAAGGCCCCTGTCGAGGAAATAGGTCTCCATGGCAGTGTACAGGTAGGCAGAGTATAGTTCGTAGTTGATCTGACGGTTCAGTTCCGATACCAGCCTTTCGCTTAACATCAGAACGCCTCCTTTCGATCAAGTAGTATGCTCGAAATCATACGCCGCTCAGAATCAGATTCCTGCCCGAATGGGAATCGCCTCCACATACTACCTGCCCGAAACTGGTCATGTAACTGATACAATAATCCTATGGGCAGCTCATGCCCGAAAATCGGTTCAAAACAGAGGTGTGTACAATGCCGATGTACGATAGGCGACTGCGAACGCTGGCCGCGATCACAGTCGCGATCGCCATCACAATTGCGGCAGTAGCAGCATTCATGCCGGGAACGGCGTCTGCGGCGCAAACGCTGCCTGCGCCCGATCGGATACACGCCCGCGCCCAGGCAGACGTCACGGGCGACGGCGTGGACGACTCCATTCTCCTAGTGGGGCATCCATACGGCGATGGGAGTCTCTTCTGCACATCGCACGATTTGGTCGTATACGACGGCGTCACGAAAGATCAGATCACGATGGTTCTCGGCGGTACGAGTGAAGGCTACCCGGGAACGATCTTCGTCGGGCGCATTGACAACGACAACGCCCTAGACGTGGTGGTCGCCATCCCTACCGGCGGGTCTGGCGGTATCACTAACCCGTTCGTCGTGTCATTCGCAGGCGGCAAGGCCCGCTTCATCGGCGATCCCCAGGCCCTCTCCCGCGGCGCAAAGCTCGAGGCAAGCGGCCTCGACCATTTCAGGGTCAGGATCACCGACACTGAGCGAGGGCAGCATTTCATCCTGGGGCTTCCCGGACCCGGCTCAGACCAAGACCCCGAACTCGACTACTATGACGGCATATACTCAAAGGCAGGCAAACTCATGCGGCCTCTCGACATCGATATCGACGATGTGGGGGCTGTTGAGGCGGCTTCGATTCCCGGCTCAGGCTCAGATGAACTGGTGACATACCAGAAGGTGTGGGCCGTAGCTCATGTCAACACCATCGGGACCGTCAGGACCGTGTGGCGATGGACCGGTCGCCAGTTGGCTGTGGCTTCAGTCGACGTGACTCCGCTCTTCACCCCTGAGGCGTACGCAAAGTACATCAGGTCATTCGACAAGTCGCGGCCTGCCGCGGCGGTAGCGAAGGCTGTGGCGGAGTACAAAGCCCGGTTCGAGCTGGCTCCGCTGAGCATCCGTGAGATGGCTTTCGGCGAGTTCAGGCGCTTCCATCTGGCGATCGCGGCAGCCGAGGGCGCATCGCTTGCGAAGCGGGCTGGTCTGCCTGATGCCCCAAAGAGCGGCGAGGTGGCATCAGCATATGAGCGCCTCCCAAGGCTCGCGTCTGAGCTTAACATGTCAGACGAGTACAAGAGGGCTGGACTCAACGCAGTCTACGACGGTGAGGGCATGTGGACTGTCGTGCCGCGTCCGAGATTCAGTGTTGAGCAGTTCGGTCGCCTCCTGCCGCCGGCGGTGGCGGACTTCGTCGGCCTAGACGACCGCGAACGCAACGAACGCTGGCAGTATGATGCAGCCATTGTGACGCCGCTATCAGAACTGGGCAGCCGCGTCGCAGCCTGGGAAGCGTATCTCGCGAAGTACCCTGATTCGGTGTTCGCGGATGAGGCCAGAACCTACTTCAGCCGAGGGTTGTCGGCTCTTCTGCTGGGGACCAACAACACTCCGCATTTCGACTACAGCACCAGACGCGTGCGACCGGACGTAATCGATGCACTGAAGGCGTACACCAAAGCCTACCCCGGCACACCGTCAGCTGAGGCGGCTGCCAGCGCACTTAAGGCAATTGAAAACAGTGGCAACGTGATCACCAACGCAGCTAGACGCGAGATCAACCGGGCCATTGAGAAGGCCGCGAAAGCGGACGCAGGTAGAGCATAGCCAGGCACAACGGCCGAGCGAAGGCAGGGGACCCCTCCCCTGCCTCACCGAACCCCTAGATAACCCATGGCAGCTGCGAGTACCGTGTCGACACCGTTCGCGAGATCGCGGGCAGTGGGCCCCACGACGATATCGGCCGGAATCCCGTGCCCCTCATCGATGCCCTTGTCATCGAAGTAGCTGTACCACAGGCCTACCTTGCGCCATACGTCCTCACAGATCCGCCGGCGTTCCTGGGCCGAATACGTGAGCTCAGCAGCAGCGTCGCACTGGTTATCATCAGGAATCTCACCCGCCCAACATCGAGTTGCTGCAGTAGTTCGCCCCCTACCATGGATATCCTCCACGCAGCCATTCTGCTCCGAGACCGCCGAGAAGGTGATGAGAGCGGACTGTCGAAATTGCTCTGAAACAAGCGTTCATGGGGAGGCGATGGAATGAGGTCGCGAATAGGCAGTAGGTACGGTGGTCCGTCGGGCACGTTCCTATACTGCCTGGGTTCTTTCACTGCAGCTCTTCTCGGGCAGGCGTTCAGCTCCTGGGCACAGCTGTACTACGTGGACGTGCTCAAGCTGCCCCTGGTTCTGTATGGAACGGGCATGACGATCTATGGCATCTGGAATGCAATCAACGACCCCCTTGCGGGGCAGTGGTCCGACCGCACTCGCACCCGCTGGGGCAGGCGGATTCCGTTCATACTGTTTGGCACGATCCCGTTCTGCGCAATATTCGTCCTCGTATGGACAGTGCCCCAATCAGTGCAAGCCAGCACGAGCAGCCTATTCGCATACTTCCTCGGCATCGCCTTCCTATTCGACGGGCTGTTCACGGTGGTCATCCTGAACTGGACCGCCCTTTTCCCGGAGATGTATCCGTCGCTTGGCGAACGCTCCAGCGTCTCTGCCACCAGGCAGGCGCTGGCGATTGTGGGCATGATTGTGGGAATGGCGCTGGCGCCCACTATCCGCGATTTAGTTGGGTGGGCCGGAATGGGTATCATCTTCGGCGCTTTGGGCCTCGCCGCCATGTTCCTGAGCCTGCTCGGATCGAAGGAAAGGCCCGAGTTCAGTGCAGAACAAGGTCTGCCGATTGCTGAGGCATTCAAGTATACCTTCGTCAACAGATCGTTCCTTACATTCGTCATCATGAATCTGTTCGTGCAGTTCACCTTCGTACTGCTCCCGGCCACACTTCCCTTCTTCTGCAAGTACGTGCTTGGCCTGAGCGACGCCCAGAACACGCTGGTGCTGGCCCCCATTTTCATAGTGGCGCTGCCGATGGTGTGGGTATGGGGGCGCGTCACCAACCGTTTGGGCCCGCGCCGCGCAAGCATGCTGGCAGTGGCAGTATTCGCCATCTCTCTGGCGCCGTTCGCATTCGTAAACAGCCTTGCGACTGTGATGATCGCCACTGCATTCACCGGTGTGGGATTGGCGGGAGTCCTCGTGCTGGTGGATGTGCTCATTGCCGACGTCATCGATGAGGACGAGATCAACACGGGAGCCCGGCGCGAGGGCGCGTATTTCGGCGCCAACGCGTTCGTCATGAGGTTCAGCGTCTCGTTGGAGGCCATCGCGTTCAGCGTGGTGATGGGCACACACGGGTACAATCCCTTGCTCGACGTCCAGCCTGCGAGTGTGGCGCCTGGGCTGCGGTTCCTGATGACAATAGTCCCCTTGGTCTCACTCGCGATAGCCATGATCGCACTCTACTTGTACCCCATCGACGGCGCGAGGAGGGCGCACATCACCGCGACTCTCAGAGGGCGCAGGGGAGCGGCCTAATAGCGCAGACACCCCGGCCTGCGCCGTGGGCTGCACTGCCCTCGATGCATGCCGGGGTGTCTCTTTTCGGGTCTTCATACTTCATACACTGCCCTTAGCGCTCGGCCAGTTGTCGTTGACACCAGTGCCGTACCTCTCTGCCGTGCACTGAAACACCGTCTCGTACTGCCACTGCTTGATGAACATCACCGCGAACGTCAGGGCCCAGGCCAAGCCATACCGTGCAGGCAACCTCATCAGCCACACTACGGCTCCCAAGGCGGCCATGCCCAGAGAGACTTTGAACGCATCCGGGGCCTTGGGCCATGTCAGTTCCTGCAAGCATAAAGTGCCCGCATAGGCCAACATTGCCGGCCACCCCGCGATAGCGGTCCAGACTCCGAACGTCACGGCCAGTGCTTTGCCACCGCGGAAGCGCAGGAACGGAGAAAAGCCGTGCCCGACAACGGGCGCTACCACAGCAGCCACCCACACCCAGGACGCCATTGCCGTACTTGCTGCCAGCATGGCCTGTGCCAGCCACCCAGCGATGAAACCCTTTGCGAACTCCAGTATCATGGCAGGCGCGGCAAGCCTCAGGCCACCGGCCCGCAATGCATTGTACGTGCCGGGATTATGGTCGCCATAGATGGTGATGTCGACGCCCCTGAGCGTTCGTCCGACTATGACGGCCCACGGCACCGAACCGAGGATGAAATTGACCGTTATGATCAGAGCCCCGTTCAACTCGGCCAACCTCGCTTCCTTTGGGATCCCTCGTTGTCTGACAGGAGGAATTCGACAGCAGTCAGTCAATCCCTTCGGGCCAGTACACAGGGGATATGGCGCCGCCTGGGTCCCCATCTGGCCTGCGCAACGCGGCATCAGTGAATAAGCAGTACGCAGGCCGCTGCCAAGCTCACACTGGCCGGGATCAGGAAGATGAGCCCTGCTCTGGCCATGTCGGCCGTGGTGAAGTAACCTGCTCTGTACGCCAACAGGCTGGTGGGAGAAGACGTGGCGAGGATGGTCGAGAGAGACGTAGCCATTGCTGCCGGGGCAACCAGCTGCCAAACTGCAGACGAGTCCTGGCCTGGCTGACCCGCCACTAACGAGATCAAGACGGGCATCAGGATCGCAGCTGTGGCCGTATTGCTGGAAAACATGGTCTTAAGCAAGCAGATGCTTGCCGACAGAAGAAGCGCCCGCGGAAAAAGAGGCATTCCGATGATAGGTGAGAACAAGATGTTGGCGAGCCATCTTCCAGCGGTCGAACCATGAATGGCCGAACCCAGCGACAGACCTGATGCGACGGTGATGATGGTGCCCATGCCGAGAGAAGACTCGACATCCGCCCATTTCACTCCGCCGGTGCGCAGCGACAGCGCGACTAGCGCGCCCAAGATAGCGCCGAGTGATGGCGACACTCGCATGCCTGTAGCCCTCTCCAGGTTGCCGGCCCCAAGCCATATCCCCCACATTGCCGCCGTTCCGGCCACCACCGACCACTCGTCCCTCGTTAGGGACCGATCGGCATCCGTCCTCTCGGCAGCCATGAGGGCTCCCAGAGCATCCGGTTCGGGAGGAAACATGGTAACAAGAATCGCCCAGGCGGGAATGATCATGAGCAAAGCAGCTGGAAGACCGACAGTCATCCACTGAAGGAAACTGATATCGACTGCCGACAGCTCGCTCAAGAACCCCATTGCCACGACATTAGAGGTCGAACCCGCCGGCGTAGCCACAGCGCCAATCAGGGGGCCCCACGCGCAGGCTATCATGACCGCTTTGCCCAGGTTGGACCGGCCCTTCGGTACCCGGTTGGCCTCGAGCAGGGCCAGCCCAAGGGGTATAATGACTGCCGCAGCCGACAGGTTGCCAATGCACATGGAAAGCGCGGCCCCAGTTACAAGCAGTATGAACACCGCAGTCTTCGGATGATTGCCTACGCGCGCGGCAATGGCCCTCGACATTCTGTCGGCCAGCCCCGAAGACGCGATTGCCCCGGAGATGATCATGATCCCGACAAGGAAGGGGATAACATCGCTCGTCAGGCCGGCCCGAACGGCCTGGTCCCATTGCATGGCGCCAAGCAACGGCAGAAGCGCCACTGCCACAAGGCCGGTGAAAGCAACGGGGAGGGCTTCAGTCGCCCAGAGCAACGCCGCGAAACCCAGGGCGAATAGTGAGGCCCGGCCCCGCCAGTCGAGCTCAACCTCATCTCCAGACGGTGTAGATACCGCCGGAAGCGGCGCAAACAGGACTAGGCTGAGCAGAGCGAGCCCAATAGCTGCGACTAGAATACTGCTTTTCTTGCCTGACACACTCCGACATCCTCACTACGGTGACGTACCACGGTGATGTACCGCTGCGACTCTCGCTGGCTGCATCATACCACCATCTCTTCGGGGCTTCAACCTCCGGCGAATCCACGACAGGAAGCTCCGTCGCCTCAAGCGGACGGAGCCTCTGTGCGCAAAGCGCGAAGGAAAGGCTATTTCGGGTTGTACATTCCACGCTGAGACATGTAGTTGAAGATGCCCTCGCCGTGCTGCTGTTCTTCCCTCTGAATGTGCTGAAGCGCCTGACGCACATCGGAGTTGGCAGACTCGAAGACGGCCGTGTCGTAGGCGCCCGAGACGAATTTCTCCGTCATCAACATATCTCCGAGCATCGTCGCGTCTTCCTGATTGGTCATGCCAGCCCCGCCCACCGCACCCTGCAGCTCACCGGCTTCCCCACCCTGCATCTGGATCTGCTGGGCCGGACGCTGCTTCGTGCTCATGTTGGCCGGCTGCCCAGAGAGCAGCTGGCTCACCGTGTCATAGTGGTTCTGCTCCTCAGACGCGTACTGGTTGAACATCTGCTTCAGCTGCGGATCTCGTGTCTGCTGCGCGTAGCTGCTGTATTTTTGGATGCACACCTTTTCGTGGTTCAGCTGGTCGCTCAGAAGTTGCTGTTCCTTCTGCGTGAGTTTGGATCCCATACTACCCACCTCCGGCTTAAGTGTGGTTCGGAAGCGGCTGGTTTATGCGTTGTGCCAGTCGCGGAAACCATCTGCGAAAGTCAGGCGGTAATCCCACTACCCTGCGCAGTCGGTGAAGGTGAATAACGATGCGTAGCGAATCCGCTATTTGGGAACTCCTACATGATAAAGGATCCTGCTTGGGCAGGGCGTGACTCCAATTGTGCCTGACTCAGTTAGGCAACGACAAACACGGGAGGTTAGGAAGATGGTTAGCGGACCAATACTGGTTGTCATCCTTCTCGGAGCCATAGCCTTCATCGTGTGGGCCACAGGGAAGGCACGGATGAACGCGTTTCTCGTGCTGCTGATCGCAGCTCTTGCGGTAGGGCTCTTGGCGCGCAAACCGCCTCCGGTTCCCCAAGTCAACGAACTGGGGCAGACCGTTCCCGGGCTCATCGACGTCATAGCCACGGGATTCGGCAACACTCTCGCCAGCATCGGCATCGTGATCGTCGCAGGCACGATCATCGGATTCATCCTCGAAAAGACCGGCGGCGCACTGGTTCTGGCCCAGGCCATGCTCAAGCTGGTCGGAAAATCGCGATCGCCTCTGGCGATGGCGCTGGCTGGGTATGTGGTGTCGATCCCGGTCTTCTGCGACTCGGGGTTCGTCATCTTGTCGCCCCTTAACAAGGCTCTATCGCAGTCTAGCGGGATCTCGCTGGGCGTCTTGGGAACAGCTCTCTCAATGGGCCTTTACGCCACGCACACCATGGTTCCGCCGACACCCGGGCCCATAGCCGCAGCCGGCACCCTCGGCGCCGACCTCGGGCTTGTGATCCTGTTTGGGTTGATCGCATCATTGCCCGCAACCATAGCAGGCTGGATCTACGCCACTAGAGTGGGATCCAGATACGACATCAGGCCCAAGTCAGGCGTGACTTACGAAGAACTCGTCAGGAAGTTCGGCCATCTGCCGGGCACCTTTGAGTCGTTTCTTCCCTTGCTCACACCCATAGTGCTCATCGCGTTGCGCTCTGTTGCGATGTTCAAGAGCAACCCATTGGGCGTAGGGCTCTTCCGCGACATCCTGGTGTTCATCGGTCACCCAATCTTCGCCTTGCTGCTCGGGGTGTACTTCGCCATGCGTCTTGCCCCCAAGATCAACAAGGAAGTATACGGTGACTGGGTGGCAGAGGCCATTGAGGCCTCAGCGGTCATCCTGGTGATCACTGCGGCCGGCGGGGCCTTTGGGGCAGTGCTCAAAGCCACGGGCGTGGGCGAGTACCTCGGAGAGATCCTCTCCAGATACCATCTGGGGATCTTCCTCCCCTTCATCATCGCCGCCGCAATCAAGACGGCTCAGGGATCATCAACAGTGAGCCTGATCACCACCTCGGCGATTGTGGCGCCGCTTCTCGCGAACCTGGGGTTCGATAGCTCCATGGGAAGAGTCCTGGCCACGCTGGCCATCGGGGCCGGCTCAATGGTCGTGTCGCACGCCAATGACTCTTACTTCTGGGTGGTGTCACAATTCTCCGAGATGGACGTAAACACCGCCTACAAGCTGCAGACAGGCGGCACCCTGGTGACCGGCCTTGTTGCAATAGCGACTATCGGGATAATGTCGTTGATCTTCCTCGGCTAAACGGGACTTCCAAAAACCGCGGGGCTTCGCAGGCATCGTGGCGCGCTAGTAGTGCCCAAGAAGCCCCCGGTTCTTCGCAACGCGCTCACACCATGCGAACACCAATATGCCAGCAGCCAAGTAGGCCGCGCCCACCGCGACGGCAGTGAGTATGTCGCCTATGGGCAGGCGCCACAGGCGAACACCTTGGACCATCGTCCTGTAAATGAGGTCATTTCCAAGAGCAAGTGGCAGATACTTCACTCCCGGTACGCGCGTGGGGATCACGAGTAGGCCCACGAACACGAACTGCATTATCTGAAACAACGCCTGTATCCTCTTGAATACCAGCGCCAGCCCGCCAAGGGCAAAGCCTACCCCATAGGCTCCGAGTAGCGTAATGACCAGCAGGGGAATCAGGCTAACCAGGTCAACTCTGAGCCACCTTCCGGTTGTGGCCATCATCGCAATGAGCAGCAGCATGATGGGAACGAAGCTGAATACGAAGTCAGAGATGATTGTGCACGCGCCCACCCACTTAAACCCGCACGGGGCCAGGTAAAGCTGTTCCAGCGTCCCGGTCTGCGCTTCGCTTATGAGATTCCACGCCAGGTTGGAGAAAGCATAGATCGTAAAGGTCCAGACGAAGAATCCGATAATGGTTCCCTCAAGAGAGCCGTCGAGCGCGCCAGTCTTCACGTAGCCCGACACACTCTGAAGCCCCGCGAAGATCAGTATGAAGATCATGTACACCGACACTAGGCTCGATACGGAGTTGACTATGTATCGTTTCATCATCGTCCAGTCCCGCCTGAAAACGGCGGCTAGAACGCTCCCTATCATCATGAACGCGCCCTCTCCTCTCTCACGATCTCCAGATACACCTTCTCCAGATCCACCTCTTCGTGCGTGATCTCGTCTATGACCGCATCTGCACTGCGCAGGATGTCCATGAGGCGGTATATGTCACCATCTTCGCTCAACGAGACCCGGACCTCCGAGTCCGCGTCGCCGTCGCCGTATGCCACCTGCACGCCTGCAAATGCCTGAGCCAGTCGCTCCTCGAGTGCCTGCGAGGCGGGCCCACGCAGGCCGATCCGGTACGCCCTCGTCCGGAAGAGACTCATCAAGTGGCTCACCTTGTCATCGACGACTACCCGGCCAGAGGACATTATTACCACCCGCCCGCACACATCCTGTATGACGTCCATGTCGTGGCTGCTCACGACGAAAGTGCGTTCCTCTTCGCGGGCAAGCTGCTTCAGCACGCTTCGGAGCTCCAGCGAGGTTTCGACGTCAAGGCCCAGTGTGGGCTCATCTAGGAAGACCAAGGGAGTACGTCGGGCCAAGGCACACACTACGCTGGCCTTCTGCTTCATGCCCTGCGAGAGTTTCCTGACTTCGGTATGGCGCTTCTCCTCCAACCCAAAGAGCTTCAGAAGATGGCCGAAATACTTCTGGTCTTCGGAAGACCTGACGCCGTGGAGCGCTGCGAAGAACGATACATTCTCCCACACGCTCATCCTCCAATACAGATTCCGGCTTCCCTCAAGGACCGCGCTCATCTTCTGCAGTATCCGAGGATAGGCTGCCTGAACATCCTGCCCGAGCAACGTGATCTGCCCCGAATCGGGGCGCATCAGACCGAGTATGCACTTGATCGACGTGGTCTTCCCCGCTCCGTTTGGACCCAGAAGGCCCAGGACCTCGCCTCGTTTGACCTCGAAGGAGACACCGTCGACGGCTCGCACCATCGCCCCGCCCCTGTCTCGGAAGACCTTAGTCATCGATTGCACTTGCAGCGCACCATCAGATGTGCTCAACACTGGCGCACCCCCAAACAGTATTGTCGCTGCCCCACCGCCTTCTCTGGGATTCAGCCGCTGGACTTCCCAGCTCTTCCATACACCAATGCTAGACGCTGCCATCAGCATTGTCAATGTCCCGCTCGCCGGGTCGGGCGGCCGTGCATCTGGCGCTGCATGCGCGACATGGGTAGAATAGTCTTGTGCCATAGTGCAGCGAATGTGCAGAACAAGGCGGCATGTTCCTTTGAAGGGGCTGATCTAGTCATGGCAACACATGTCCATAGCCGCAGGCGACCGAGTCGTCAGCGCGACGACAGGATCAACTACGCTATCTTCTTCACGGACTCATTCGGCTACCCCCTTGCGTTTTCGCTGATATCGCCAACGACCATCACACCACTGCTCCTGACCAAGCTGGGCGCCTCCAACCTGGCGATTGGGATGCTGCCCGCTCTGGCGTCTCTCGGGGCGTTCCTTCCGGGCCTGCTGTCGGCCGCCTACCTTCAGAGGATTCCGGTGAAGAAGCATCTGTTGGTGGTATTCGGCATGATAGAGCGAGTATTCATGCTCTCTGTAACGCTGGGATTGACACTCTTTGCCACAAGCAGGCCGCGTCTTGCCGTGATATGGACGCTCGCCTCCTGGACTATGTCGAGCCTCACGGCGGGATTCATCCTTCCTGCATTCCATTCCATGCTCGCTAAATGCCTTCGGCCTGAAGTGCGTGGGGGAATGATCGGCTGGAGCGGCGCACTTGCCGGGATAGGTGGTGTGTTCGCAGCTCAGGCCGCCGGCGCCGTTCTTTCGCGCATGCCGTTCCCGGTCAACTACTCCGTGCTGTTCATCGCGGCGTTCGTGATCCTTTCAGCCACGATACTGCCGTTCCTCCTTACTCGCGAGCCGGCCGACCAGACTCCGGAAGAGCCCCGCCCTGTAGCGCAATACGCGCGCGACGCGATCAGCACCGTGCAGTCGAACAGGGGGTACTCATTCGCCATACTCGCGCTGTCGGTAATGTCGTTTGCTCTCATGGCAGTATCGTTCTACAGCACACATGCCGTGCGGAACCTGGGCGCCGGCGAGATAGATGTGGCTCGCTTCGCCGCAATCACAGTCGGAGCGAGTGTCGTCAGCTTCCCCGTGCTGGGCAGGATCGCCGACCGGCACGGACACAAGCGGGTTCTGCAGGTCACAGCAGCGGGCTTCGCCGTTGCGGCGGCGCTCGCATTGGCATCGAGCTCGTTGAGCAGCATCTGTATGGTGATGGCGTTTGCAAGCCTGGGCTCCACAGGGCTGGCGGTGAGCCAGAACGTGATATGGGCCGAATTCGCTCCGTCGCATGCCGATGTCCCAATGTACACGGCAGTGTCACTGCTGTTCCTCATGCCGTTCCGCGTCGCGGCTCCGATCATGGCCGGGTGGGTGGCCGATGTATGGGGCTTCCCCGCCATGTTCTGGGCTGCCCTCGCTGCGGGAGTCGCGGCCTTCGCAATCCTCTACGCTGCAGTGCCCGAGCCGCGCAGCTTGCACGGCGCCGCACTAGATGCCTGATCGCCCCGTCGCGCCCCTGCCCTGGCGGTCGCTCATTCCTCGATGCCAAGCCAGGGGCTGCCAAAGAGCCGGTGCTACACTTCGCGCCGCCTGAATATGGCCTGCGCTAGCAGCATGCCCGCGAAGTACAGCAGCAGCGAACCGCCGGCAAAGAGCACGGCATGGACTGGCTCAGGATCCATCATGGCCATGACCAAGGGTTTCACCTTCGCAACAAGGCCCTGTGCAAGCAGCGGTACTAGGTACACCGTTCCCACTGTGATGACCAGGGCGGTACGTGCTGCGCTGGCGCCAAACCTGAAGAACACGACAAGCTCGATTGCCGCAACGGGTAATGTAGCACAGACCAGAAGCACGCCCGACATGATGGACACGGCGCTCTCGCCTGCGCCCGCTTCCATTATGAGCGCCGCCAAAACAGACGCCCCGGCCCAAAGCGCGCCCACGAGCAGCGGAGACACGAACTTCGAAGCGACTATGGCATCAGCCCTCATGGGAAGCGACCGGAGAAATGCAAGTGTCCGGTTCTTCTCCTCGAGCATTGCCGAGTTGAGCGCGAAGAAGGGTACCATCAGACCGGAGTATGTGAACAGCAGGGGAACTGCGTACTCCGCTGAAGCTTGGGACGATCCCCCCATGGCTGCAAGCAGGGCGATGGCACACAGCACAATCGCCGGGAACACGAGCTGTGACCGGTTGATGTAAAAATCCTTCCATATGAGACTGAGCATATCAGTGACCTCCCTTCGCGTATGTCCACAGCAAGTCCTCAATCGACGCCGTCGGGTTTGAGGCACGTGCCCGCTCCAGCATTGCCTCCCGCTCATCGCTCGCCGCCACACGCCCATCCACTATGAAGGTAATGTAGTCGGCCACTCGCTCTAGATCGGAGGTGATGTGCGTAGAGAACAGCACCGATCGGTCGCCATCTGCAACAAACTCCACGAGATCAGACAGGAGCTCACGCCTGACGACAGGATCCAGCCCGCTTGTGGGTTCGTCCAGGATGAGCAGCTCGGGGCGATGCGCCAACGCCAGAGCCATGGCCAGCTTGGCCTTTGTGCCTTTGGATAATGCTCCGATCTTCTTTCGCGGATCTACGTTGTACCTGTGCAGCAACTCCCAAAACCTCGTCTCGTTCCAGGTAGGGTATTGGCGCCCTACGAACTGCGCAGTCCAGCTCACCGTCATGTCGGAGTAGAACTCGTGGTTCTCGGGCACGTACCCGATCCTCTGCTTCACCTCTATCTCATTCGCCGCCATCCGCTGCCCAAGCAGTGTGATGCGCCCGGAATCAGGCCGCGCCAGATCCATTATCAGGCGAATGGTTGTCGTCTTCCCGGCTCCATTCGGGCCCACGAAGCCCATTATGTAGCCGCGGGGAAGAGCAAGTGACACGTTACGTAGGTCGAACCCCGGGTAGCTCTTGCACACCCCATCAAGCGTCAGCACGTTTTCAGACACGCTTTTCACTCCCATCCAGTGCCTGCCGGAACAGGCGGTTGATCTCCTCATCCACAAGTTCAAGCTGCCGGGCCACGCGAACCCCCTCTTCCAAATGCTCCATCACCACTTCCTTCTTGAGCCCCATGATGGTCTTCGGATCGAGGTCGGCCACGAACGTGCCCAAACCCGCTCTCGTCACTATCAACCCCTCGGCCTCCAACTCCGAATACGCCCGCTTCGTGGTGATCACGCTTGCAATCAGCTGGCTTGCCAATTGCCTGATCGACGGAAGCGGATCACCGGCCCTCAACTCTCCCGTCAGTACCTTGGCCCTCACCTGATGTACAATCTGCTGGTAAAGGGGGATCGGGTTATTCGGCGACACGGTGATATCCATCTGCAAACCCCGCTACTGTGCATATTGTCTATATACACTATACTCAGTGGTCGCCCACATGTCAACACTGGTGGTCCCATCACATATCCGGCCGCACCGACAGGGCCCTCCCGAGCGCGGGGGAACGCCTATGCGTCAGCTTGGGCTTTGGAGCGGCATCAGGGGACCGTTCATCTCGTGTTGTTGTCTGCAGTCGAGTTGTGGAATTCGGTGCTGTCAGCGTACTCCCTCCGATCATGGCCTCGCCGCATGGGCGATGGCGGGCACGCATGTGCATACTCAGCATGGCGAATAACCGGCGTGCTGCATCACCCGAATGACCAGTTATGGAGGAGTATGGTGGCATATGTCGAATCTGGCGGTATTAGCAAGATAGGACATGCCTAAGGGAGGAGATCATGTTGAAGCACAACGCCTACTTTGACGGGCGAGTTCAGAGCCTGGCACTGGCGGTCGACGGCGTGGATGCCACCGTCGGAGTGATGGAACCCGGCAAGTACACCTTCTCCACCTCATCTGAAGAGCACATGACCATTACCGCCGGGGTTTTGAGCGTTCAGCTTCCGGGCGACTCGGAGTGGCGCGACTATGCTGCAGGCGAAACCTTCGTGGTGGCGCCCGGGAAGTCCTTCGAAGTGGAAGCGAAGCAGGATGTGGCATACATCTGTCTGTACAAGTGAGAACAGCGAACCGGCGGCTGACACGCCCTAGCCTCGACGCAGGCGGCGAACCGTCATCTTGACGCACACTCCGTCGGGCGTAGCGTCCGCAGTGAGCAATCCCCCATTGAGTTGGATTATTCTGTACGCCACTGCCATACTGAGAGCGGAATCGCCTGGCCTGGCGCCTAAGAGCAGCTCGGCTGCCGTATCCACGCGATTCCGCTCCCCGCGTCCGATCTGTGCACGCTTCGTGTCGAGATCGCAAACGTAACCGAACACCTCTACCTGAGCGAACGTCTCATCAGCTATCCGCAGATGCACCTCGATTTCCGACCTATGCTTTGAACACGCTACAGCGTTTGATACGACCCTGTACACGGCGTCCGCTATCTGAGCCTCATCGGCGTAGGCCTTCACATCAGCGAAGTTCGAGCGGATGATGATGCCTCGGGAATCGGCCTCGTCGCTTACGCGAGCCAACGCTTCGTCGATACACGCTGCAAGGTCGAAGGCCTTGGGCCTGGGCGGTTCGGGCCTGGCGAAGAAAGCTAGGTCGCCAACAGCGGCGTTTGCTCTGTCGATCTGCGACGGCACGAACCTGCATATCTCATCGATGAACTCAGGCTGATCATGGCGAAGGGGCAATTGCCCCAAGTACTCACGTATCGACAGCAGCGGGTTACGAATGGAGGCAGCCACGCCCGAAATCGATCTGGCCAGCGCGCTCATGACTAGGCTGGTTGACGCAGTGTGCTCTGAACGCCTCAGCGTCGTCACATCGGAGAACAGCAAAAGGACCCCGCTTCGGGCAGAGGATGCCTGGGGCATCAGCGGCATCAAGCTGACGCTGAAGATCCGCTGTTCATCGCCTATGCTCAGCTCCACATCGCATTTTGTCGCGGCGGCTTCCTCCGATGCGATCCGCCGCAGCGGCGTTCGGTAGACCAGAGGGGCCAACGGAGTATCTGCAAGGTTTGCACCCACAATGGGGCCTCGATTCCAGCCCATGAGGCGCATTGCCGCGCCGTTGGCCCATATGAAGTTGAACTCCGAATCGACGGCGGCAATCCCGTCGCAGGAGCTTTCCAGGATCTGTTGGTTCAGGGCGTTGACCTGCGCGATTTCCGTGGTCTTGGCCGCCACGAGCCTGCGCAGTGAGAGGTTCCATCCTACAATAACGACGGCCCCTGCCAGTATGAAGGCTGACACGGTCAGTAGCAGGCGGATGCGAGCCCTGTCCAATTCCCGAAGGCCTTCAATGGGCCGGCCGAACCACTTGGCATGTATCTTGTCGTAGGTGCCTGACGCCTTGACCTTTGCCAACCCGGCGTTGAACAACGCTGCGAGCTCCTGGTCGGTCTTCCTAAACGCCATGGCATATGGCGTTGGATCTATGGCATCGCCAGTTATCTTGACGTACTCTGCCAAGCCACGCTTCTGCGCCATATGTATACCCGCCAGCCTGTTGCCGACGTAGGCATCGGCGCTCCCCGCTACGACGGAAACGAGCGCGGCTTCCTGCGAGGGCATGGTCAGAAGCTCAATGCCACCGAGCGCCGCCAGCCTCTCGTGCCCTGCATCAGCCCTCTGCACTGATACCTTGCGACCGACGAGGTCATCCAGGCCTGCTATTCCGAACTCAGTGGTTCTCACGAATATGGCCATCGAGGATTCGAGATACGCATCGGAGAACAAGAACTGGGATTCTCGCGCAGGCGTGAGCTTCATGCCCTGTATAGCGCAGACATCGCCGTCTTCCAGCGCCTGGCGGACATGCGACCAGGGCATCGGGATCAGCTCAATCTGGATCCCCAGCTCGATTCCTATAGCGTTCATCAAGTCCACATTGAAGCCCTGATAGGCTCCGCTCTCGGCAACATACTCGAACGGGGGAAACGCCTCATCACCACAGATTCTGTACACATGGAAGACACTCTGGGGTGGGGTGCCGGAGGATGGCGAGGCCCAACAGGTTGGCCCCAACGCCGCCGCAAGAACACACACCGAAGCAGCAACAAGCTGCATTTGGAATCGCCTTCGCCGCGTTGCGCACACTGACATCCCCCCCACAAGAGATTAATATCAGATTGAGGCATCGTGAGCTTCGACTTTCGCTGGATTTTCGGCAATTACTGACGTTTCTCCTGCTTGCATTTGCGCTTGACGTGCCGAAATCCCATGCTTGGCGGCGGTCGTGTCGCGATGGGTGGAGGCGATCCGAGGTCATCTGCCGGCTCTGTAGTACAAGATGTTCGTCAGCCTGGATATGGCCGCCACCATGAGCGGGTATATCACTACTATTAGGACTCTCCGCACGGTCTGAATCATCACAACTGCACTGTGATCCACCTGGTATGCCTGCGAAAGCGCCACTATCTCCTGCATCCCTCCCGGCGCGCTGCCGAATAGCGAGGTATAAAGCTCAATCCCGGTCAACCGGCTCACGATGAACCCGGTCGCCACGCCAAACACACACAGCAGCGCCACAACCATCATTGACGCAACGACGTGAGTCTTGAGGCTCGACATGACATCCCTAGTGATGGTTAGCCCCAAAAACCCGCCCAGGACCATCTGAGCCATGACGTTGTACGACTGAGGCATTTCCGGCCTGGCGCCCAGCAGGTTTGCCGCTCCAACCGCCACCATTGAACCAAGCAGAGCGCCTGCAGGTATGCCAAGCGTATGACCCATGAACCCTCCGACTACCGTCAATGCGACTGTGAAAATGATCCGATCGATCTTGACCAACTCCAATCGCCTCGCACGCTTCAGCTATCAATCCATGTTCGCCACGATGGCCTCGGCGAATCCTGAAGTGCTCAGCTCGTGCGCTCCCTCCATCATTCGGGCCAAGTCGTATGTTACCTTCTTCTGCTTGATCGTCGCCGCGACTGCCCGCACGATCGCCTCGGCCGCTTCATTCCACATCATGTACTCAAGCATCATGACTGCAGAGAGAATCAGGGATCCAGGGTTGACCTTGTCCAGGCCTGCGTATTTGGGCGCAGTCCCATGAGTCGCTTCGAACAGAGCCACATGATCCCCGATGTTTGCGCCCGGCGCCATGCCGAGCCCTCCTACCTGAGCTGCGAGAGCATCTGAGAAGTAGTCCCCGTTCAGGTTGGGCATTACAAGGACCCTGTACTCATCGGTGCGCGTCAGCACTTGCTGGAACATGTTGTCGGCAATCCTGTCGTTGACTAGGATCTTTCCGCCCGGAAGCGGAAGACCGGAAGAGGCAAGTTCGGCCTCGGTTACGACCACCTCGCCGTACTCATCCTGAGCCAGCTCATAGCACCACTGGCGGAAGCTGCCCTCAGTGAACTTCATGATATTGCCCTTGTGTACCACTGTGACGACTCGCTGTGCGCTGTCTAGAGCATGCCGGAGAGCCTTCCTCATGATCCGTCTCGTAGCTGTCCTGCTGATCGGCTTGATCCCAAGGCCGGCGTCTTCAGGAACGCGACACCCGAGTTCGCAAGCCAAGAATTCCCTCAGGCGCAGGGCCTCCGGGCTGCCCGCACTCCACTCGAAACCGGCGTAGGTATCCTCGGTGTTCTCCCGAAAGACGACCACATTGACCTTTTCAGGATGCCGAACCGGGCTAGGTACACCTTCAAACCATCGGATGGGACGGATGCAGGCATACAGATCCAGTGCCTGGCGCATGGTCACGTTCAGGCTGCGGAACCCCCCTCCGACAGGTGTCGCCAGCGGTCCCTTTATGGCGACAAGGTGATCCCTCACTGCATCGAGCGTAGCCTGCGGCAGCCACTCGCCGGTGGTCTTGAACGCCTTCTCGCCGGCGAGTATTTCCTCCCATTCTATCTGCCTGGACTGCCCATAGGCTCTGTAAACAGCGGATTCAACCACCCTGCGAGTGGCGCGCCAGATATCCGGACCTGTCCCGTCTCCTTCAATGAACGGGATTATGGGACTGTCGGGGACTCTCATAACGCCCGCCTCAACCGTGATCTTCTGGCCCATTCCTCGTTTCACTCCTCCGCACTCAGATGTACACGAATCCTTCCATTATTCTGCGGGCGGTTCGCACACCGGTCACTCTCGTGACCGCGATTCCGTCCTGCTCTGAAGCTCTAGCATCCACCGACACTGCGATGGAGCCTTCAGGATGCGCGATGCTAAGGGTTGTCTCACCGTCGTACACGTGTGATCCGTTCGGCATCAGGCTCCAAGGCAGAGTGCCGGGGATCCGGGCCGCGGCGGCCAGGCAGAGCGCGGCGGTCAGCGGGATGGTCTTGTGCGCTCTGCCCAGCGAAATCGTCCTGACAACAAGGTCATCCGTGCTAGGCCCAACGGACAGCGGGCGCCCTACCACAGCGACTTTGGGAAACGACTGTCCCCCCAGGCCGATTCGCTCAGCCGCCTGATCTCTGATGTCCTGCAGAATCCGGAGTTCGGCGCCGGAGTCGATTTGAGACGGCAGCTCAGCGCCGGTCATCCCCAGTTCGTCGGCTAGAACGAACACATAGGGATTCGTACAATCCACAACGGTCATCCGATACTCCTTTCCGTCGACACTGGCCCGATCCACCGCTCGCCCAGTCGGAAGCAGACGCCCGGTCATGGCGCCGGCTGGATCAAGATAGTCAATGATGATCGCCGAGCCTCTCTGGACCAGTCCGGACACGGAACACTCGCCTTCCGGGTCGAACTTGCCTGAGCGAACCTTAACCTTCGCCCGGTGCCTCTTGCCGGTACTTGTGTTGAACATGTTGACTATCGAATCAGGCTCAACAGCTGGGGCCAGACCCTCATCGATAGCGAATGGGCCAACGGCGGCGGAGAGGTTCCCGCAGTCGCCGCCGATGTCTGCCGTCATCTTGTCCACGCCAACTTGAACAAACACGTAATCCACGTCTATGCCCGGGCGTTCGGACTTGCTTACGACTACCACCTTGCTAGTGGAAGACGTCCCCCCTCCCAGGCCGTCTACCTGCTTCGGGTCGGGCGTCCCCATGGCGGTGCAGAACAGCTGCGCCCAGGCGCTTTGGTCTTCCGGCAGGTTCTCGCGCCGAAAAAACAGGCCGCGACTAGTGCCCCCACGCATGACGACACAGGGTATCTTGACTAGCATACGAGCATACCTCACAGCGCTGATCTGATGTGTGCAGGTCTCGGGCTATGCAGAGACGGCCCCGGCACGTTTGCGCTTGGCTTTGGCCTCCCTCATGAACGAATACACCAGCGACAGAACAGTCAAGACGATGAACGCCAGCGAAATGGGCTTCTGGAGAAACGTCATTGGATTGCCATTGGCAATAGTCAGTGCCCGTCTTAAGGACTGCTCAGTGTTTGATCCAAGAATCAGGGCGAGCACTAGAGGGGGAATAGGAATATCCAGCCTAGACATTCCGTAGCCCACTAGCCCAAACAGCGACAGCAAGAAGAAGTCAAAGGTGCTGTAGTTGATGGGGTAGGTGCCCATGAAAGCCAGGCCCATGATGATCGGCAGCAGAATCCGCTGAGGGATGTTCAGGAGTTTCACTAGCGGCACTACCAGCGGCAGGTTGATAATGATCAGGATGACGTTGCCGACGATCATCGAAGCTATGACGCCCCAGGCGACTTCGGGGTGCTGCTGGAACAGCAGCGGACCAGGACGGACCCCGAGCATCATGAGCGCCCCCAACATGACGGCCGTGGTGCCCGAGCCGGGGATGCCCATGGTCAGAAGCGGAACCATTGCCCCGGAAGATGCAGCGTTGTTGGCTGCTTCAGGCGCAGCCACTCCCTCGATAGCGCCCTTGCCGAACTCCTCTGGATGCTTGCTTATCTGTTTTTCCATGGCGTAGGCCATCATGGTGGCGATGGATCCTCCCATGCCTGGCAACACGCCTACTATGAACCCG
>Ga0209718_1000609_pt1 | contig 47106 bp, 38 predicted proteins | sample AD_JPNAS1_MetaG_FD_184420 | JGI IMG/M metagenome (GOLD analysis project Ga0209718, IMG submission 184420) | Active sludge microbial communities of municipal wastewater-treating anaerobic digesters from Japan - AD_JPNAS1_MetaG (SPAdes) (version 2) | ecosystem: Engineered > Bioreactor > Anaerobic...
TATGTGGATGACTTCAGGATCTACAATTATGTTAAAACGAATTTTGATGACAGAAACTCAGCTGTTTCATACTTAAGTGTTACAGAAGACAATCTTGTTTTTGATGATATCGACAATACACAAAGAACATTCAGGGTATCCGGCATCAATCTGACCAATAATATTGTACTTTCCGCTCCTGCAGGGATCACGCTTAATCCTTCCACTGTAGCTGCTGCAGATGCGGCGGCAGGGAAAACGATAACTGCGACCTGGGATCCGGGCGTGTTGGGTACTATATTAAACGGAGTAATTACCATATCCTCCACCGGCGTTGGTAATCAAACTATTAACTTCGCCACTTCCGAAGATTCGGATTGCACCAATTTCTTAGCTCCCGCCAAGAATTTGATAGATGACCCGTATTTCAACAATCCCGAACAGCCGGGTTGGGGGAATCACATCGTTACTTCTGACAATGCATATTGTGGATCATTTTCAGGAAAAGTATGGGGACAGGGTGGCGGTTCCGGTTCTTTGGATAGAACTGTTGCCTGGAATGCAGAAACACCCTATATCATTCGTGCTTACGTGAATACGAATGCTGATGGGTTTGTTTTAGGTTTGGGAAATGCTTATGTTGGCGGAGTTAAAGACAATGAAACTTACAATTCCATCTCTAACACAGGAGGAGCATGGCAATTGTTTGAAAACACCTTTGTTACGGGTGCAGATGCCACTTATGGATCACTTTGGTTTAACAACTATGCTTCCGGGATCAACGGAACCGGATACATTGATAACCTCGAACTTTATGAAGCCCGTATTGTCAGCTTCGACACAAATGGTGGTAGTGCAGTTTCTCCAATCTATGTAGTCAAAGGTGAGAAAATAGCTGCTGCACCGGAAACCACATTGTCGGGTTATATATTCCGGGGCTGGTACAAAGATGCAGGCTATGATACTGCCTGGAATTTTGCAACCGATGTGGTGGACAGCAATACAACCTTGTACGCCAAATGGCAGCAAGATGTTGGGGTAGGAATTTATCCATTCAATGATGCAGTAGTGAAAACTGAATACTTCAGTTTGGCCGGTGTACAATTGGAAAAAGTTGACCAAACAGGATTGTATATCGTTAAAAAAGTTTATGATTCCGGTAGAGTTGAGGTTCTGAAGCAGTATATCAAGCATGTGAATTAAGAGCGGTGCGGGTTCCGGAACCCTGAACCCGCAATCTGCGAAAATCAGCGAGGAATATTATGCGAGAAAGATCCCGTGTAAGTCCGCTCAATCCGTGTGATTCGCGCGCTATCTCCGGGAAGCTACTCGATCACAATGCTCTTTTTGCAGGAAGCATATGCACTGAAATAACCTAATTCAGCGCCATTGATGTTCGTAATGGGATTTGTTTTGGTGCTGCCCTGCACAAGTTGACCTAAGTAGCTGAAAGAGTAGAAATAATTATATACAGCTTCTGAAATCGACTGCATCTCAATGGTTAATGTATCACCCGGAGAAAGCTGTCTGTCGAAGTTAGTCAAAAAACTTTTGCTGTCTTTACCATTGTTTAATTTATCGTCTTCCACATACGATGCGATAATTTTTCCGTTCACATATTCCACAAACCGATAGTAATTGGTTTCTTTAGCCGGATCTGTGTATTCGACTATGACCTCCCATTCAGGCATTTTGACACCTTCTATTTCGGGTAATATTGACCTTCTTGCCCTTAACTTATTAATAGATACGGATTCAGCGGGCATTACGTCCATCGAGTTGATAGTTTTTTCGGATTCATTGGTTTGAACTGTCAATTTGTAAGTTGAGCCCGGCATTCCCCGGATCTTGTTGGAGCGGTAATGTCCCGGAGAAACTTCCACAAGGATTTCAGAGATACCTGAGTTATCTTCCAATGTCACCAGGGCATTTTTTATCAGATTGTCCTGAGGGTTACTGCTGTTTATTTCTGCTGTTTTTGACAGGATCACTTCTGCACATTCCAATGCCGGAACATGTCCTTCAACTACGATTTCCGGTTTTACCGGATTGAATTCAAATTCTATAGTCTCCGAACACGAAGTCGCTACATATACCAATGTCAATATCGGTAAAAATATTTTTTGAATGGTGCGTATTGTTTTCATAACTGTGAACTTTAAAAATGAAAATTGTAAGTTATTGAAGGTATAGCCGTGAATAAGTAAGTCATGACCGCTATCGTTTTATCCGGATTGGCCGGGTCTTGTTTGAAATTAATTGAAAATGCATTTTTGCGTGCATAGGCATTATAAACAGATAAATTCAAACTGCTTTTGTACCGTCCTTTCGTGTTCAAATTCCAGGTTAATCCTACATCCAATCGATGGTAGTCCGGCATGCGGTTCGCATTTCTTTTATCATAATTATAGCGCACTTCACCGTTGATCTCATATTTTCCGCTTGGGAATGTAACAGCATTTCCGGTTTGATACACCCAGGTTGCTGACAGAGTCCATTTGTCCGAGAAATCGTACATGCCAACGACAGAGACGTCATTCGTCATATCCTGTCTTGCGGGATACCAGGCTCCGTTATTGATACCTATGATGCTCAATTCAGTCCTGGACAGATTATATCCAAGCCATCCGTGCAGTTTTCCTGTGGCCTTTTTCAACAACAACTCTAATCCGTACGACCTTCCGTGTCCAAAGAGTAATTGACCTTCAATGTGTTCATTGGCTTTGATGTTGGCACCTGTCCTCAAATCGATGGCATCGTGCATCCACTTGAAATAGGTTTCGGCTGAAAATTGATACATGTCCTGACGGAAATTTCTAAAATAACCCGCAGTAAACTGATCGCTGATCTCCGGTTTTACGTTGGTGCTTGACATCAACCAAATATCAATTGGTAAGGAGGCGTCTGAAGATGAAATTTTGTGAATATTCTGTGAGTGATTAGAATACGCCACCTTTACTGATTGTTTGTTGTCTATGATATGTGTGATATTGATCCTCCTTTCGGGAGTGAAATAGGTTTTAACGGGTGATTTGGCGTAGAACCTCAAAGAATCGGTAACTAAACCATCAGTATAAATATAATACGTGCCTATTCCATACAAGGAGAAGAAATTCAGTCTAATACCAAAATTAATAATCCAGTTGGTTGGAGTCTTAATTTCATTACTCAAATAAAAAGATCGTTCTTTGGCAGTTTTATCCTTGATTTTAACCGGATGTACCATGGCATCTTCTCCGGCTATCAGCTGACCGGGTGTTATGTTGTATGATTTCAGGTCGAGACCTGCAGAGGGTCGGTTGTTATTTCCAAGGAAGAATTGAAATTCGTGTTTAAAACAGTAATCTTTTAATTCCGAATACAGGCTGAAGGTGGATGGTTCAAACTCAAAATCTACCATATAATCAAATTCACTGAAATGAATTGAAGTGTTGCTGAATATTTTATCATGCCAGATGTGATTCCACTTAAAGGATGCGATTTGATTGCCCCAGGAAACGCCCAGGTGGTTTGGCATTCTGAGAGCGTCGCGACCGGTATAGGCAGACAGGAAAATACGGTTTTTAGGATTGATCGTAAAATTGACCTTTGCGTTTAAGTCATAGAAATTTAGCGTTCTGCTACTAAGTTCAGGATCCTTGGTCAGCTTCAACAACATGTCGATGTAAGTTCTTCTGCCGGCAACAAGGAATGAGCCTTTTTCTTTTACAATCGGGCCTTCTACAGTGAGGTTGGATGCAATTAACCCAAGGCTGCCGTTGACTTCAAAAGTTTGATTGTTCCCGTCTTTCATCCTGATATCCATAACAGATGAAATTCTTCCTCCGTAGGAAGTTGGTGCAGTACCTTTGTAAACAGTAACATCTTTAATGGCCTCACTGTTAAAGGTTGAGAAAAATCCTAATAAATGGTAAGGGTAATACACTGTTGTTTCATCCAACAATATAAGGTTTTGAGAATTATTGCCACCTCTGACGTGTACGCCGCTTTCACCGTCTCTTACCGAGGTTATGCCCGGAGTTAGAGTGATAGTCTTCAGTACGTCTCGTTCTCCAAAAAAGACCGGTATGTTTTTAATTTCGCTGATTTGAATTTTTTCTACGCCGATATCATTGGTGAGAATTTTATCGTCCAGGCGATAGGGAGTAACCTTAATTTCTTGCAGGGATGTAGCGATACTTTCCATTTTGAAATTCTGATACAGGTTTTGATTGACGTTCACTAAAAAATTGATGGTTTGATATCCCACGTATTGAATTTTTAAAGTGTAACTCCCTTCAGGCAAGGTGAGGCCAAAGTATCCATAAGCATTGCTTGCTGTACCAACCCCGGATAATTCTTCAACGGTAATAGTGGCACCCGGTAAAGTTTCTCCGTTTGTTACATCTGTAACCACACCATTGATGGTGTATTTGGTTTGTGATAATATTGCCGGTAGAAAGCACATAAACACCAGGATGTTTAAAATATATTTCATCTATCTAATAATCAATGCAATAAAACTTCAAAAATAATCTCTGCGGATGAAGACCGATTTATCTTGGTCGGCATCTGACACTGAAAAATATTGGCTGTTTCTTTTTTCAATTTTTCCCTCATCAAGTAAAACTTTTGTAAGAAATCCAATTTTCATTCTATTCTCTCCCAACGGTTTTTCCATATCTGAAATATTCACACCTTCTTTGTGCTGATTGATATATTCGAGAATTCTTGATTTGAGACTCATGACTATTATTATTGATTGTTGTGATTAAATGTTGTTTCCGATTTGGGGTTGTCCCATTTGCATAGTGTGTGCCACGGGAAGAAGAATATGGATTGTTTTATGGTTTTAATTCTTATAATTAGCTTATAATTAAGCAAATAAAAAGGGGTGTATTCAATTTGAATACACCCCGGGGTCCTTTTGTTTTGTACGGTTTCTGTGTGCTAAATTGTGCGGAAATGCAAATAATTGTGCGATTTCGCACAATTATTTAAGATTTTTTGTGCCCATGAGTGGCAATATTGTATTTTTTCATTCTTCTGATCAGTGCATCGCGGGATATACCGATAGCTTCGGCAGCGGCCGTTTGATTATAATCATGAGCGCGCAGGGCTTCTAAGATCATTTTTATCTCATTTGATTTTAAATCCCGGGTGGCAGTCTCAGCATATCCTCTTTTAATTTTAGTTTGTTTAATAGGAAAATCGTTGGATTTTAGTTGATTGCTTTGGCATAAAATGACAGCCCTTTCAGCCATATTTTTAAGTTCTCTGACGTTTCCGGGGAACTCGTAGTCTTCCAGGGTTTCAATCACTTCTTCAGAAATCGTAATCTTCGGTTTATTGAAGTTCGTTGAGAAGAGGTTGACATAAAATTCCAGCAGTGGTCTGATATCAGCTTTACGTTCACGCAGGGGAGGAATATGGATGTGAAGGGTATTCAATCTGTGTAGTAAGTCCAGTCTGAATTTTTTTTCTTCAATCATTTCGTCAATGTTGTGATTGGTAGCGGAAATGATCCTGAAGTCCGTTTTGATAGGAGTAGTATCACCGACGCGGGTAATCACTTTTTCTTCTGTTGCTCTTAAGATTTTTGCTTGCAAGTTGATGGGCATGTCGGCGATTTCATCTAAAAACAGAGTGCCGCCATCGCATGCCTCAAAAAATCCTATTTTATCACTGACAGCCCCCGTAAACGATCCTTTTTTATGACCGAAAAATTCGCTTTCAAGTAAGGTTTCAGTAATAGCGCTGCTGTTAACTGCATAAAACAAGTGTTCGTTCCTTGTGCTTGAATAATGAATGATGCGGGCAATATTTTCTTTTCCGGTTCCGCTTTCTCCTGTAATTAATACATTGGCATCGCGATATTTTGCCATAGTCCTGGCTTGTTCGTAAACATGCAATATTTCTTTACTGACACCTATAAAATGACGGTCGATTTTTTCCTCCAAAGCCTTGGATATAAGTGAATTTCTCTCCTCCATCTGCTTGAGTTTTCTTTGCATCTCAAGGAATTTTTGAGAGCGTTCGATGGCAACTTGTAAATCGATAAACCTGAATGGTTTCCGCAGGTAGTCAAAAGCTCCTAAGCGCAATGCTTTGATAACAGTATCCATGTCGCCATGGGCCGAGATTACGATGACTTCAATATTGGGAAATTGTTCTTTAACTTCTTTCAAGATATCCAGGCCACTGATACCGGGCAATCTAACGTCTAAAATCAATAAATCAATGTCTTTTTCTTTTAAGATGCGCCTGCCATCCCCAACATTATTGGCTTCATAAGTAATGTAGTCGTCTTCAAAAAAACCGCTTAGTTCTTCCGTAAATTGTTGTTCGTCATCTAATATCAGAATTTTGATTTTATCCGTTGTCACCATTGTCGTTTGTTATAAAAATTAGACTGAATTTGGTATGAGACATTGTACTGCTTTTTATATGAATTTCTCCACCCATATCCTTTACGATTTGATAGGAGATGGACAAGCCGAGTCCCGTTCCTTTGCCTTCTTCTTTTGTAGAGAAAAAGGGGATCATAATTTCATTTATTTTATCTTCTTCCACTCCGACTCCATTGTCGATAATCTCTACATGTATCCTGTTTCTTTTCTTAAAAGTTTTGATGTCTATTTCCGGAACAAAACCCTCATCCTCCAATGCTTTCCTTTCTAAAACAGCATCTTTGGCGTTGTTTAGCAAATTCATAATCACTTGTTCGAATTGATAGATATTTCCTGTTAAACTGGGGAGCTGTTTGGATAATGAAACATGCATTGCAATGCCCATATGTTTGAACTGTTCCCGAAACATGGAAATTGCATTTTCAACACCTTTGTTGATGCTGAATGCCGTAGGAATATAATCAAATTGATTGCGGGAAAAAACCCTGATATGGTCAATGATATTACGGATTCGTGTGAGATTTTCAAAAATTTTATCCGCTCGTTCATTGATATATGCGATATCGACAGTGGTTCCTTTTTTAGCGTCGTAAAGCATTTTATCCATAATCATTGAGATGATATTCAATGGTTGATTGATTTCATGCGACATTCCGGAGGCCATTTGTCCGAGATTTGCCATACGATCAGCGTGGATTTGGTTGAGCTGTTGTTTTTTGCGCTGTGAAATATCATTGAAGACAACTACATAGGAAGAGGGTTTGCCATCAGAGTCTTGTATCAGAGCTGTACTGATATTTCCTAACATTTGTTTACCATCAAGCTTTACGAGATAAAGTTCATTTTCTTGTGTGAGTCCCTCTGAAATCGTCAGGTTGATGATGTTTTTGATGATTTGTTTTGAGTTCTCTGAGGTCTCAGAGGTAAAATGCAAGTAATGCTTCTCTAAGATTTCTTGTTTAGAGTTTGCACCGAGGAGTTCAACACCAATTTCAGAAATTTCTCTGATTTTACCTTCCAGATCGATCAATACTATGCCGTTGGGGGAGAAATTAAGTATGGTTTTAAACTTTTGCTCGCTTTCCCGCAAGTCGGACACAGCCTTTTTTAATGCGATCTCACTTTGTTTTCTTTTTTCGTTTTCTAGTTGGAGAAAATGCAGCAGCTTGAGCGTTTCTTCATGTGTTTTTTGTAGTTCACCGGTGCGCTCAGCAATAATTTTTTCTAATTGCACTTGCTCGTCAGGTCTCATAAAGTGACCCCGCTGGGGTTCGAACCCAGGGCCCACAGATTAAGAGTCTGTTGCTCTACCAACTGAGCTACGGAGTCAGTAATGTGTGATTTGTGGCTGCAAAGTTAAAAAAATATTTTATTTATCTCAGAAATTCTCCTTACTTTTGTGCAATTGTTTAGTTGAGAACAAAGATAAATTAACTAAGAACGAAGAAGAACAAAGAACAAAGATAAAAGAACAAAGACAAAAGAACAAAGAGCAAAGAGCAAAGAATAAAGAATAAAGACGAATTAGTGATTGATGGATGGTGAATGGTGAGTGATAAAATTTCTTTTGTGCCTTTTGTGGTTTAATTTAATATTCTAACTTCTCAACTTCTTCAACTTCTTTAACTTCTTTAACTTCTTTAACTTCTCAGCTACTAACTACCAACTACCAACTACTAATTAAAACACAAGTCTACAAATACTTAAAAAATATTATTTATGAAAAAGAAATTACGCCGTTCACGCGACCAAATGATAGCCGGAGTATGTGCAGGTCTTGCAGAATATTTAGACATTGACGTTACATTAGCCAGAGTTGGTTATGTACTTTTATCCATTCTGTCAGCTGGCTTTCCCGGAACGCTACTTTACATCATTTTGTGGATAGTGATGCCAAAAGCAGTTTGATGAACGAAGAACAAAGACAAAGAACGAATTGTTGAACTGTTTAATTGTTGAACTGTTTAATTGTTGAGCAAAGAGCAAAGAATAAAGACTAAGACCACGCGACTACGGAACCCATAACTTCCCTAACTTCCCTAACTTCTTAACTACTAACTACTAACTACCAACTACTAACTACTAACTACTTAACTTCCTCATCTCTTCGTTCATCGTTCTTCGTTCAATAAATCACCTCCTCCTCAATATTATCCAAATAATTATCGGTGCACCAAACAATGCACTGATTGTGTTGATGGGCAGGGTATAAGTGGGTATTTGTGAGATGATGTCGCATAGCAATATCAAAGCGGAGCCTATCAGGACGGATGCCGGGATCAGTGTTTTATGAATGGAGCTTTTGAAAATTCCCCGGGCAATATGGGGTACCGCAATGCCTACAAAGGCTATGGGACCGGTGAAGGCGGTGATGCTTCCTGCTAATATTCCTGTTGCGATAACAATTAGTATCCTCGTACTTTTTATGTTGACTCCCAAAGCTTTTGCGTAGTTTTCTCCCAAAAGTAAACCGTCTGCATTTTTATGTAGAAACACTGCTAAAGCAAGTCCAACCAAAACAATTGGAATGAGAATTTGTAGGTTTTCGCGGGTCACTGCACTCAAGCTTCCAAATGTCCATAATATAAATAGTTTGATGGCGTCGGGATTGGAAAAGTACTGCAAAATGCTGACGATGGAGCTGGCAATGGTCCCAAACATGATACCTACAATTAGCAGTGAAGCAGAGCTTTGTAGTTTGTAGGAAACACCTATCACCAACAGTAATACGAATGCAGCACCAAAGACTGCCGAAAGGACGAGTCCCCAACTGCTGTTGGTCCAGAAGGCAGGTAAAAATGAAGCGCTCATCATAGTGATGGCTACACCGAGGCTGGCGCCTGAACTTACCCCCAAAATGTACGGGTCAGCCAATGGATTGCGGAAAAGTGTTTGCATCAGCAAGCCCGCAACCGACAAGGCAGCTCCTGCCAGGATAGCTGCGATGGCTTTTGGCATCCTGAAATTGAAAATGATTTCAGAATGAATGGGGTCAGTTGGATTGCCGGTGAGGGTAGCCACCAGTTCCCGCCAAGGAATTTTAAAGCTTCCAACCGACAGATCAAGCAGAAACAGCAATAATGTAGCTATCAATAAGGGGATAAAAATCCAGTAGTTTTGTTTTTTTGTCATGCTTTTGAAGGTACTTTTTTTCAACACACCTTGCTGTCTTTTAGTTGAAAATTTGTTTTGAGACAGCCCCAAAAATACAAATTTTGTTGCATCTTTATCTGCAAATCGTAAAATTTTATCTTTTATAGGATAGGCAAAAGGTAAAATTGGTCTTGATCAACCCCATACAGTGTTTGGAAAATTATTGCTATCTTTAACCGCTTACTTAAATCATCAAACCATGCTTAAATTAGTATTATTCTTACTTTTAGTGAATCTGTTTCAGTCGGATGAACGACAAGCGGAAAGGGAGCACATGGTGGCTCATCAGATTCAGAATAGGGGGGTAAAAGATGAATTGACCATTGAGGCCATGAAAAAAGTGGACAGACACAAACTTGTTCCTTCGGAGGTAAGGCATCTTGCCTACCAGGACAGACCATTGCCCATAGGTTTCGGACAAACCATTTCACAACCTTATATGGTTGCTTATATGACTGAATCCATCCGTCCCGGGGAAAATTTCAAAGTACTTGAAATAGGGACCGGTTCGGGATATCAGGCAGCCGTTCTTGCTGAAATTGTGGCTGAGGTTTATACGGTAGAAATTGTTGAGGACCTCGGAAAGCGTGCAGCCAATGATCTCCGGGATATGGGATATCAAAATATCCATTTTAAAATTGGTGATGGCTATTATGGCTGGCAAGAACATGCTCCTTATGATGCCATCATAGTAACGGCTGCTTCAGAGCAAGTTCCTCCTCCACTTTTAAAACAGTTGAAGGACGGCGGCAGGATGATCATTCCCGTCGGTTCACCTTTCATGACGCAGCAACTGGTAATTGTAGAAAAGAAAGGCAAAAGGATACGAAGCCGTAATTTGATGCCTGTAAGATTTGTACCTTTCACCAGAAGCAAATAAAACCTTAACTGTATTTTCTCCATGCAAAAATGTGCATTTGAAAAAAGAATCCGCCCGGCATTGTTTATTCACTCACTGTCAGTCATTGGTTTTCAAATCATTCTGATGAGGATCCTGTCGATCAATCAATGGGATCACTTTGCGAATATGATCATCGGAATTGCGATGTTGGGCTTTGGCGTCAGTGGTTCTTTGTTAGCTGTTTTTAAAGAAAGGATCATGACACATGCGCGCCTGTTGATGCCTCTGTTGATGATTCTAAGCGCCATTTGTATGTTAGGTTCATACAGACTCACCCAAAATCAAGCACTTGCCTTCGATACTTTTTTGGTGTTTTCTTCATTCAAAGAACTGTCCAAGCTTATCCTCTTTATTGGATTGTACTTCCTTCCTTTTTTTTCTGCATCACTGGCTATTGGAATTATTTATGTCGAAAACGTACAGGAAATAGGGAAACTGTATTTTGCCAATTTGCTGGGTTCCGGTATTGGTGGGGCTTTGGGACTTTTACTGCTTTATTTGTTTTTTCCGCAAAATGCCCTTTTGGCGACCGCCCTGCTTCCTGTGATAGCTTCTTTATTTCTATTTGATCATCAATATCAAAAAGTTTTAAAAGCAGCATATTTGTTGTTTTTTGTTTTTATGATTTGGGGAGTAATTAAACCAATGTCCCCGCTTCCTTCTCAGTATAAGGGTATTTCCAAGACCATGCTCTTGCCTGATGCAAAAATAACGACAACCACAACCGGTATTGCCGCATCGGTACAGATCGTAGAATCTGATTACCTCAGGTATGCTCCCGGAGTGAGTTTGAATTATTTTGGAGAATTACCGGTCAAGCCATTGGTTTTTGTGAATGGGAATGCTGTAGGCTCCATACCCAATTATCATCAACCGACAACTGATGTCTTGGATTATTCCACCTATAAGTTGCCCTATCTGATTCATAGTCCCAAAAGTGTAGCGATAATTTCGGGAGGAACGGGGATGTTTACGGCTCAAGCTCTTAGAAATGGTGCGGAAAATATTCATGTGTTTGAGCCGAATATCGACTTAATTCGTGCGATGGAGCAATGGCATTTCAATAAAAATCCTTTAGTTTATGATGCTGAAGGCGTCTCTTTGCACCAGGTCGAGGCACGTTCTTTTCTCCCGGGCAGTGACCGGAATTTCGATTTGATTGTGCTGCCAACCATCGGTTCTTTTGACGGCACCTCCGGCATGACAGCATTGCAGGAGAATTATCACATGACCATTGAAGCACTTGATTTGTATTGGCAAAAACTGACAGATGACGGAAGTCTTGCCGTTACCGTTTATACCGATTTTCCCCCACGGGCACCGTTGAAAACAATCTATGCCCTGACTACGCTTTTAAAGTTACACGATATTACTGATCCGCGTGACCATATTGTGGCTATCAGGAGTTGGACATCCATCAGCTATTTGGTTTCCAAAAAGGCTTTTACGGAGTTTGATGTTCAGCATATTAGGAATTTTTGTGCCGATAACAGCTTCGACCCATTGTTGTTACCCGGAATTACTCAGGCAGAAAGGGCACATCATAATTATCTTGAAAAAGAAGATTTGTTTACTTTTACGGACCTTATTCTTGAAAATGAGACCTCCTTTTTAGCTGATTACCCTTTTTATGTTGAACCCGCTGTTGATGATAAACCTTATTTTTCGCGATACATTAAAATAGGTAAGCTCAAAAAGATCCGGCATGTCTATCCCGGAAATGAAATACCCTTTTTGGAGCCTGGGTATGTTGTAGTGTGGGTGACTTTCATCGTGATTGTAATTTTGTCCGTTGTTTTTATTTTACTTCCTGTTTCCAGGTTGAAAAAGAACAAAGGAAGGCTTCCCGTTTTGCTTTATTTCGGCGCCCTGGGCTTGGGTTTTATGTTGCTTGAAATCATACTCATTCAAAGATTTACATTATACTTCGGACAGCCTGTTTTTGTCGTCTCCTTTGTGTTAAGCATCCTGATGGTCGTTTCAGGCATAGGAAGTTACCGTTCCCACAAGCTCACACCGGGCGGGAAATTTCACCTTTTAATCCTTCTTGCGATCTCCTTGCTCACATTCATATATGCTCTGTTCCTTACGAATTTATTGCAGGCCACTGTCGGTGCTCATATCTTGGCAAAAGTGCTGATTGCCACTATAATAATCAGTTTGCCGGCATTCTTGATGGGCATGCCTTTCCCCCTCGGCCTAAAATTATTAAACACAAAACATCAGGATAAAATAGCCTGGGCATGGGGAATAAACGGATTCTTATCGGTTGTTGCAACCCCGCTTGCCCTCATCCTGGCAGTCGAATCCGGTTCATTTGCCGTATTGATACTGGCTTCACTAAGCTATCTCATAGCATTGGTTGCGTCGCTATTTTAATTTTGCTTGTAATTGAAGATTATCTTGTAAATTTGGGGGTTGATTGTTTTGGAAAGTTAAATTGAAGAAGTTGAAGAAGTTAAAGAAGTTATAAGAAGTTAGGGAAGTTAAGGAAGTTATGGGTTCCGTAGTCGCGTGGTCTTAGTCTTTATTCTTTGCTCTTTGCTTTTTTGTCTTTGTTCTTTCGTCTTTGTTCTTATTTCATCATCATGCTTTATCCTTCAGATTTCGAACATAAAATAGAATTTATTTCCATCAGGAAGATACTCAAAGAGAAGTGCATTTCTTCTTTGGGTAAGGAAATGGTGGATGATATCTGTTTTTCAACCGATCATGGTCTGATTGAGAAACAACTGAACCAAACGAATGAATTGTTGTGTTTGATGCAGGAATCTGTGGAAGATTTGCCCATAGGTGATTTTTTTGATGTCAGGCATGGCTTGGCAAAAGTGGGTTTAGAAGGTTTGTATTTGGATGAAAATGAAGTCTTTGAACTTAAAAGGGCGTTGGAGGCAGTTCGAAAATTAGTACACTTTATCAGTTCGCAAGAGCAGGAAAGATATCCTCATCTGTTTGAGTTGACTCGTGGTGTACAATTATTTCCGGAGATTATCAGGAAGATAGATGGCATTTTAGATAAGTTTGGGGAAATAAAGGACAATGCCTCTTCGGATTTGGGACGCATCCGAAAGGAAATGCACAATGTGCAAAATTCGGTTTCACGTATTTTACAGACGATATTGCGGCAGGCACAAGCGGATGGTTTTGTGGAAAAGGATGTGCAACCCACCATGCGGGACGGTCGTTTGGTGATTCCTGTTTCTCCCGGTTATAAAAGAAAGATTTCGGGTATTGTCCATGATGAGTCGGCAACAGGTAAAACGGTGTATGTAGAGCCGGCACAAGTGGTGGAAGCGAACAACCGTATCCGTGAGTTAGAGGGTGAAGAACGCAGGGAGATCAGACGTATTTTGATTGAGCTGACCAATTTTCTTCGTCCTTATTTTGATGACATCCTTCAATCTCAATATTTTTTGGGGAAAATAGATTTTTTACGTGCGAAATCCCTGTTTGCCATACAGATCAATGCCATCAAGCCCAATGTGGACAATAGTTGCATCATTGAATGGAATAAAGCCATACATCCGCTTTTATATCTTTCTTTTCAAAAGCAACAGAAAAAAGTTGTGCCATTGGACATAGTCTTGAATGATCAGCAACGCATTTTATTGATTTCAGGACCCAATGCCGGTGGAAAATCCGTTTGTCTGAAAACAGTTGCCCTGCTTCAATATATGTTACAATGCGGATTATTGATACCGCTCCATGAAAGCAGTCGTTGCGGCATCTTTGAAAGGATATTTATAGATATAGGTGATGAGCAATCCATTGAAAATGATCTATCTACCTACAGCTCGCATTTGCTGAATATGAAATACTTCATACGCAACAGTCAGGCTCAAACGCTATTGTTGATAGATGAATTTGGAACAGGTACCGAGCCCATGATTGGCGGAGCATTGGCAGAAGCGACTTTGGAACGTTTTAACAACAATCTGGCTTTTGGGGTGATTACCACCCATTACACCAATTTGAAGCATTATGCCGAAGATGCTGAGGGTATTGTAAATGCGGCGATGCTGTATGACAGGCATCATATGCAGCCCTTATTTCAGTTGGCAATTGGCAATCCGGGTTCTTCCTTTGCCGTTGAAATTGCGCGTAAAATCGGCTTGCCCGAAGATTTGATTGCAGATGCTGCCGGGAAGGTTGGGGTGGAGCATTTGGATTATGATAAACACTTGCAAGATATTGTCAGAGATAAAAGATATTGGGAGAAAAAGCGAAGAGAGATTAGGCAGAAGGAGAAAAAGTTAGAAGAAACTTTGTTAACTTACGAAAAGCAAATAGAAGAACTCAACAAACAGAAAAAAGAAATCACCCAAAAGGCCAAACAGGAAGCCCAACAACTTTTGGCTGATGCCAATGCTAAAATTGAACAAACCATCCGGCAGATCCGGGAAGTACAGGCCGACAAAGAGAAAACAAAATCCATTCGGGAGGAATTACGGCAATTCAAGGAAAATGTTCAGGAGCAATTGCATAGTGAAATCAGACCGATAAGAAAAGGAGGAGTACCTTCTCGCGCATCTGCAGCAAAGAAAAAATCTAAAAAAACTGCTGGCTTGCCGGCTGACAAAGCTGAAGAGTTTCAAATAGGAGTTGGTTCACAGGTGCGTTTGAAAGGGCAGCAAACTGCGGGGACGGTGTTGGAGATAAAGAATAAATTAGCAACAGTCGCCTTCGGACAGTTAAAATCGACCGTCAAATTGACAGAGTTGGAGTTGGTCGGTGGTCGAAAGACTGCTAAAGCTAATCACCAAACCAGCAAGCCAGGAAATGTAATAGAAAACGTTCGCCATCGCAAACTCAACTTTAAATCAGAGATTGATGTGCGTGGCATGCGCGGTGATGAGGCCCTGCGGGCAGTGATGTATTTTATCGATGATGCCATGATGGTAGGCGTCCAGTCAGTCAGGATTTTACATGGCACGGGCACCGGTGCATTGCGACAAATGATCCGGCAATATCTTGGTACAGTGCCTGGTGTTCAGTCGTATCACGATGAGCATATACAATTGGGTGGTGTGGGGATCACAGTAGTAATATTGGAATAAAAATATTTTGTTTGTTTGTAAAAAACACTTACCTTTGCCGTTACTAACGTAAAACAATACTATGATAATTTCGTTTGGATCAAAAGAAACTGAAAAGATATGGAGGGGGATACGAAGTTTAAAACTTCCCATTGAAATACAGGATATAGCGAGAAGAAAGCTGAGAATGTTGAATAACTCTCAAACTATAAATGATTTAATGGCACCTCCATCCAACAGGCTTGAGAAATTATCCGGTACATTAAAAGACTACTATAGCATTCGTATCAATAACCAGTGGCGTATTATTTTTAAATGGGAAAACCGGCATTCATTTGAAGTAGAAATTATTGATTATCATTAAAAATTAGATTATGAGCACTTTAAAAAACGTACATCCCGGGGAGGTATTATTGGAAGAATTTCTAATTCCTCTTGAGATAACGGCATATCGACTGGCCAAGGACACAGATATTCCTCAAACACGTATTTCGCAAATCCTCAAAGGTAAAAGACGAATTACTGCTGATACTGCAATGAGATTCAGTTCCTATTTTGGCAACACGCCTCAATTTTGGTTAGGACTGCAAGCTGATTACGATATTGAAGAAGAAAAAAGAAATAATGCAGCGGTATTTCAAAGAATCAGACAGCGTAGAAAAACGATGGATACTGTCCGTGAAGGCTGATAAATCAGAATTGTTTTCAATTATGCACGAGCAAAAAGTAAAATGCATACGGGTTTATACCACCATTAAAAATCACAAAAAAATCATTTTAAATCCTCAAAAAATAATCGTACCTTTGTGTCCGCAAATCGGTTATTCTTACCGATAAACATGTCAAGGAACATATTTATAAATTTATAATTGTAAAAACATGAGTAGAATTGAAAAAATCGTTGCCCGCGAAATTTTAGACTCACGCGGCAATCCTACTATCGAAGTAGATGTGTTGTTGGAATCAGGTGTTCTCGGTCGTGCTGCAGTTCCATCAGGTGCTTCAACCGGTGAACACGAAGCTTTGGAGCTTCGCGATGGTGACAAATCCCGTTATTTGGGCAAAGGCGTATTGAAAGCTGTTGCTAATGTAAACAAAGTGATCGCTCCTGCATTGGAGGGCGTGGATGCTTTGCAACAACGCGCTATTGACATGCAAATGATTGCACTGGACGGTACCAAGACAAAATCCAAATTGGGTGCTAATGCCATTTTAGGCGTTTCTTTGGCTGTGGCCAAGGCTGCTGCTGAGTATCTTGGTTTGCCTTTGTATCGCTACATCGGTGGAACAAACGCATTTACATTACCGGTTCCTATGATGAATATCATTAATGGCGGTTCTCACTCGGATGCTACCATTGCTTTCCAGGAGTTTATGATTCGCCCCGTGGGAGCAAGTTCATTCAAAGAAGGTATCCGTATGGGAACAGAAGTTTTCCACGCATTGAAAAAGGTGTTGTCGGAAAAAGGTTTGAGTACTGCAGTAGGTGATGAGGGTGGTTTTGCACCGGCATTGACAGGCGGTACTGAGGAAGCTTTAGAGTCGATTCTTACTGCTATCAAAAACGCAGGATACAAGCCCGGAAAGGATATTACGATCGCTCTCGACTGTGCTGCTTCTGAATTCTTCGTGAAGGGGATTTACGATTACACAATATTTGAAGGTGAAAACGCTCCAAAAAGAACACCTGCCGAGCAAGCCGCATACTTGGAGGAATTGGTAAGCAAATACCCGATCGATTCAATAGAAGATGGTATGGATGAAAATGACTGGGATGGCTGGAAAATCCTTACCGACAAAATTGGTGATAAGTGCCAGTTGGTTGGTGATGATTTGTTTGTGACCAATGTTGATTTCTTGAAAAAAGGTATTGATTCCGGTTGTGCCAACTCTATCTTGATCAAGGTAAATCAAATCGGTTCTTTATCTGAAACCTTGGATGCCATTGAAATGGCTCATCGTGCAGGGTACACTTCAGTTACTTCCCACCGCTCCGGTGAAACCGAAGATGCTACCATTGCTGATATTGCTGTGGCCACCAACTCAGGTCAGATCAAAACCGGTTCGGCAAGCCGCTCCGACCGTATGGCTAAATACAACCAATTGCTTCGTATCGAAGAAGAGTTGGGTGATTTGGCGGTGTATGGTTACAAGAAATAAGTTATTACTGACATAAATTATTATGTCGTTGAATTATATGAAAGAGGGGCTGTCTCGTTTTTTGAGACAGCCTTCTTTTTAAAAGATTTAACCAGAGACTCAGCAATTTTGTTGCTTTACACTTCCTTTATTTTTTGGCTCACCAGTCAAGGTCAATCGCGATTCAACGCATAAAATTTTGTAAACTAATTAATTACGTTTTATAATGTGTTTTTTGTTATGTACTTAACAAACGTCCACAAAAATAAGTAAGAAATTCTGGATTAATTTTGGAGACGCGATCTTATTTGGATTTTACTTATATTTGTGTTTCCATTTACATATTTGAAATAATGCTCAAACATATTCTATTAATTGGTTTAGGTGGCTTTATCGGCAGTGTATTGCGCTATTTTGTATCTAAACTTAATAACTATTGGGAAGTGTTATCCATTCCCATCGGTACATTGGCTGTGAATGTTATTGGTAGTTTTTTGATAGGCCTGGTTTCCGCTTATGCTTTAAAAACCGGTAACTTATCCGAGGAGATGAAATTATTCATAATAACCGGATTGATGGGTGGCTTTACGACCTTTTCTGCCTTTTCTAATGAAAACGTTTTGATGATGCAAAACGGGCAGTTCGCTGCTGTAGCGTTGTACATCGGACTAAGTGTGTTGTTGGGCTTTGCGGCCGCCTTTTTAGGATATGTGTTGATTCGGTAATCTTTACATGCTCACGTATTGAAGAATCTTTTTTCTGAACGGAAGTTTTCACAGAAAATCCTTTTACAAAAAATCATCAGAATTTATAATTGTCAGACTGACATTTCCACAATATTTTTTTAACTTTGGAAATTAAATTTAAACGCTCTAAAATTGATAATAACATGAATTCCAAAAAGAACTTTGTCCTCGATACCAATGTAATTCTGCACGATTACAAATGTATTCACAATTTTGAAGAAAATGATATTTATATTCCTATGGTTGTGTTGGAAGAGTTAGACCGCTTTAAGAAGGGGAATGAGCAAATCAATTACAACGCCAGGGAGTTTGCGCGCGAGTTGGACTTTTTGGCTAATGAGCAATTGTTTAAGGATGGCGTAGAAATAGGGGAGGGAATGGGTAAACTTTACATTCATATTATTACCGAATATCCTTCAATCATTTCCAAGGCGTTTCTTGAAAAAACTCCGGATCACAGTATTTTGGCAGCGGCTCTGCAGTTGAAAACCGAGAAAAAAGACATGAAAACCATCTTGGTATCCAAAGATATCAATTTGCGGATGAAAGCGCTTTCATTGGGTATTCCTGCGGAAGATTACATCAACGATAAGGTTACCAATCACAATATTTTTGACAAGAATCATGAGGTTTATGAAAATGTGTCTTCTGAATTAATTGATGAGTTATACGGACCGGCCGGAGAAATTCCGGTTGACTCATTGGAATTTGCTTCTGATATTGAACCGCAAGAATGTTTTATATTGAAAAGTAATCGTTCCAGTGTGTTGGCGAGATATGTATCCCAGACGGGCATGATCCGCCGGATCACGAAAGAGAGATGTTATGGAATAGATCCACGCAATGCTGAACAGGCTTTTGCTTTGAATGTATTGTTGGATGATGAAATTAAGTTGGTGGCACTTACCGGTAAGTCCGGAACGGGTAAGACTTTGTTAGCACTTGCAGCGGCTTTGCAAAAACATGAAACTTACAAACAAATTCTACTGGCACGACCGATAATTGCTTTGGCTAACAAAGATCTCGGATATCTTCCCGGCGATGAAAAACATAAAGTTGCTCCCTATATGCAGCCACTATTCGATAATCTGAACGTCATTAAAAATCAATTCTCCTATCAGGGAAGGGAAGTTCGTCAGCTTGAAGAAATGCAACGCAATAACCAGTTGGTCATAGAAGCGTTGGCATATATCAGGGGTAGAAGTTTAAGCGAAACTTATTTTATTGTTGATGAAGCACAAAACCTGACCCCTCACGAAATAAAAACCATCATCACCCGTGCAGGAGAAGGGACGAAGATCGTATTTACCGGTGATGTTCATCAAATAGATTCTCCTTATTTGGATATGTATTCTAATGGCTTGGTGTATATGATTGATCGTATGCGCGGGCAAGATATTTTTGCGCACATCAATTTGATCAAAGGTGAAAGAAGTTATTTGTCGGAATTGGCAAGTAATATCTTATAGGTTTGTAATGAGCTTGTTTGCGTTACAGGTAAACAATCATATGTACACATCCGCTCACTGCAAATTTTACATGGCTACTTAATAATAAATAAACAATAACCGTATGAAAAAAGCTAACAAGATTATTATTGCAGCAGCTACAATTGTGTTGGTAGTGTCTGCATTGTTTTTCGTGCTGAGGTTAAAGTCCACACAATCTGTCCTGGTTGAAAATTTCAGTTTGCTTGATACGGTTTATCTTTCTGTGGAAGATCCCGACTTGGGCAATATGACTATTGAGTTGAATGTTGATTTTCCTGTTAATCACGCAGACGAAAATGTTTTGAGCAATCTGAAAAGTTCTATTATTTCGAAGTTGTTTGGTGATGATTTTACTGATTGTCCCGAAGATTCTTTGTTGAAGGCTTATGCTGCCTTTTTAGGGAAAGAATACATAGACAACAATGCTGATTTTGCTAAAAGAATTACCGAAGGTAGTCTGTTGTCGTTTGACAATGCCATTATACTAGACGCTTCTGCACTATATGATGACCAGCATATTTTTTCTTATGAAATATCCTGGTTTTTTGATTTTGGAGGTGCCCATCCTAATAGTGCTCATTTTTTTTACAACTTTGATTTAGAGGATGGTAGTATAATCACTGAAGATGAAATTTTTATTGAAGGATATCAAGCTGAATTGACAGCAATCATTAAAAGCAAACTCTTGAGTGATTTAAATGTCGATGAAGATACAAACCATATGACGACTCTCGAAGAATTCAACTATTGGCCGGAGGATATCAAACCCAATGGTAATTTTTACATCCATAAGGAAGCAATTACCTATGTTTTTAATCCCTATGAAATTGCTCCGTATTATATGGGTGAAACCGAGGTGATTTTGCCTTATCAGCTCATTGCTCATTTGATGAAGAGTGGGAATCCGTTGGGGTATTTGGTGGTGGGGAAAGGTGATAAGTAGTTGGTAGTTAGTAGTTAGTAGTTGAAGAAGTTAGAGAAGTTATTGAAGTTATAGAAGTTACGAGTTCCGGGTTCCGGGTTCGCGAGTTCAGTCTTGGCTTTTGGCTTTTGGCCCTTAGCATTTGACTCTTAGTTTTTCGTTCATCGTTCTTTGTCTTTGTTCTTTTGTCTTTGTTAGTTTGTTTTGGAAATTTTATTTATAATTTATAATCAATGAAATCACTTGTTCATACCAATTTTCAGTTTGAAGGTCAGACGCATGTTTATCACGGGAAAGTTCGTGATGTTTATACGGTAAAAAATGATTTGTTGGTCATGGTAGCAACTGATAGAATATCGGCTTTTGACGTGGTCCTCCCGAAGGGAATTCCCTTCAAAGGACAGATGCTCAACCAGCTTGCTGCTAAGTTTTTGGATGCCACATCCGATATTGTTCCCAATTGGAAATTGGCGACTCCCGACCCCATGGTGACGGTCGGCTTGCGTTGCCAGGGTTTTCCTGTCGAAATGATTGTGCGCGGCTACCTTTGCGGTAGTGCCTGGCGCGCCTACAAAAGCGGGGTTAGAGAAATTTGTGGTGTGACCATACCGGAAGGGATGAGGGAAAATCAGAAGTTTGATAAACCCATCATCACGCCAACGACCAAGGCTGAATACGGACTGCATGATGAAGATATTTCCAAAGAAGAAATATTGAAACAGGGCCTGGTCTCTCCGGAAGATTATGCGCTTTTGGAGCAATATGCCATGGAATTGTTTATGCGTGGTTCTGAAATTGCTGCTCAAAGGGGTTTGATCCTTGTGGACACCAAGTATGAATTTGGAAAGCGAGACGGGAAAATTTATCTGATTGATGAGATACATACCCCGGACTCTTCCCGATATTTTTATGCTGATGGTTACCACGAAAGATTTAAAAAAGGGGAAGCGCAAAAACAATTGTCCAAGGAGTTTGTGAGAGAATGGTTGATGGCTAACAACTTCCAGGGAAAAGAGGGACAGATTGTACCTGAAATGACTGATGAAATAGTGACCGGTATCAGCGACAGATACATTGAGTTGTACGAAAATATCACTGGGGAAGTATTTGTGCGTGCCGATACTGACCATATCACTGACCGCATTGAGAAAAACGTAAGTTCGTACCTAAAAACAGTCTAAATAGTTTTCAGATTAAAAAAAATGTCTATCTTTGCACCGCTTTACAGCAAGGTGACTAAGGAGAGATGGCAGAGTGGTCGATTGCGGCGGTCTTGAAAACCGTTGAGCTGCGAGGCTCCGGGGGTTCGAATCCCTCTCTCTCCGCTGAAGGCTTGGATTTATATCATGCAATACCCAATACAGTCTGTGTCCATGTCCATCCCCAAAATAATAACCATCATAACCCTTTTGCTGTCAATTCTTTCTTGTTGCTCTACAAGAACCACCAATCGTTTGCAATCGCAAACCGATGTGGAGAAAAGCGAACAATCTGAACAGTCTGAACAATACAAAACCGGCAAGGTCATCAAAGTCTTGGATGGCGATACCTTTGAGTTGCTCATGGAAGGCAATGAGACAGTCAAAGTGAGAATGGAAGGTATTGATGCGCCCGAGGGAGGAATGCCTTATTACAGGGTGGCTAAAAACTATTTATCTGACCTGTGTGCAGGCAAAGAGGTGACCATCGAAATTAAGGAAAAAGATCATTACGGTCGTTACATAGCCTTAACCTATTTGGAAGATGGCAGGGAGTTGAGTCATGAAATGGTTCGGGCGGGTTTAGCCTGGCATTACAAACAACACGATGATCGCCAGTCTTTGGCAGACCTGGAAATTGAAGCAAGAGAAGCTAAACGCGGATTGTGGAAAGAGAAAAATCCCATGTCACCCTGGACCGCCAGAGGATTACGTAGAAAGGGTGTTTCCACCAAGGACTCCTTCAATATTCAGGGAGATAATCAGTAAATTGTGTTTTTGATTCTGTTCAAGTCAGCTCTTCTTACAGCGGAATACTTAAAGATGGTATTAAATTCTTCCTGTGTCATTTCCATCCAATCTTTCTTCGTCAATGTGTAAATCTGGGGAGTTGGCTCTAATTCAGGGTGGTTGTGTGGATGGGCAAAACGTTTGTTCCAGGGACAAACATTGATGCAAACATCACAACCCACTATCCAGCCGTTGAGTTTGTTTTTTAAGTCTTCGGGAATGGGCGATTTAGCTTCTACAGTGAGGTAGGAGATACACTTGCGGGCATCCATGTTGCTGTCACTGAGGGCTCCGGTCGGACAAGCATCCACGCATTTGGTACAATGACCGCAACTGAAAGGTACTGGTTTGTGGTCGGATTCGACTTCTACATTCAGCATCAAAATACCAATCGATATACTCGACCCGAATTTTTTGGTGACTAAAAGTTTATTGCGGCCAATCCACCCCAAGCCGGCTTTTTCTGCCCAGCGTTTTTCAAATACAGGTCCGCTGTCGGTAAAAATATGCTGATGGGTTTCGGAGACACAGTCAGAACCATATGTTTCAGTGATGATATGCTCTAATTGCAGTAATTTGTCTTTAATCACCAAGTGGTAATCGGTATTTGAATAAGCGTATTTGGCAATCTTCGGGAGTTGTGGGTCTTGTGTCTTTTCAGGATGATAGTTGAGCAGCACAACTACTACCGTTTTACAGCCGGGTACCAACACACGTGGATCAATCCTTTTTTCGAAATTTCTCTCCATATAGTGCATATCACCTTGTATTCCGGCATCTAACCACGAGCGTAAGAAGCTTGCATCATCTGTCAGTTCAGTTGCCTGAGCGATTCCACAAGCATCAAAACCCACCGACAGAGCAGCATCTTTTATGAAATCAGCTTGTAAAGTTTTTGTTTCCATTGTTCTTATTATATAACTGAAAACTGAATTTATACATTCTTAAAACGTCAAGCATATGAACCTCGCGACCACGGAACTCGTACCACGCACCCCGTACCACGCACCCCGTACCTCGGAACTCGGACCTCGCACCCCGGAACTCGGAACACGCACCCCGTGCTTCGACATGCTCAGCAACCAGCGAAAGTAACGTGGTTACTGAATGAGGTCGAAGTGCAGCTTTGGGCATTTCTAAGACACCTTTAAAGTCGTTTTTCGATTTCTTTTCGCAATGTATTAATATCCATATCCCGACCCACAATATCTCCTGATCTGTCGATTAAAAAATAGCTGGGAATAGCTCTAATATTGTAGGTGGCAGCATAACGCGTGTTTGGGCCGTTTTCATCGCGAACACAAATCCAGGGCAAATTTTCGACTGCATCTTCCCAAACAAATTTGTTTCTATCCAAAGAAACCTGATAGATTTCAAAACCTTTGGAGGCATACTGATCGTGTAACTCTCTCAAGGTGAAAGTGTAAGAAATACTTTCTTGTGAATCGTATGTAGAGAAATCAAGCAGAATAATTTTGCCTGACAGATCCGATAGTTGACGCATTTGCTCATTATGGTCCGGCAGTTCGATATCAATAAAACCAACTCCCGATTGCTCGATGATTTCTCTCCAGGCTGCCTGTTGTCGAGCTTGACGCTCTGATTTTATAGCATCCATAACCCATGCATAAAGATTTTTACTTCTGTCATAATTAGGCATATAAGTATTGTATGAGGTCGCTACTGCAGCACAATAAGCCCGATCTTCTTTATCATAGGGTGTGAAAACATACACATCGCTTACTTGTTGAAAAATAGCGTAATAAGCGGCAGCTGAACGTGGATTCTTTAGGATGATGGGTTTGGCTAAGTTTTTATGTTCCTCTAATAAAAAAGTGAGCTCGTCAATGAGATTGTTTCTCTCAGCATTACTTAATCCCTTAACAATCTGATTGGCTTTCTGTTGCACTTTTCCTATGGATTTCCTGAGCGTCTGAATATCTGTATTGGACTCAGAACCTGTGATGGTGTAGTTTGTGGAAAAACTGTCAAAAGGTGCGTTGATTTCAATGGTTTCTGTTGAATCGACAGCAAAATGGATTTGTTTTGAGCCTAATTTTAAACAGTAGAAATCAGGATATAGAGGTGCTTTAGCTCTAAAACGAAAAGTGTTGTTTTTTTTAATGCGAGCAGAATCCAACAAAATATTTTTTGTTAATCCATTGTGTTCCAGGTATATCATTTCGCCAACACCGCCATCTATGGTACCGGTAACGGTAAATTTGTTAGAGTGAATACAGGAAGTTAGTAGTCCGATTGAGAGGATGATAAGAGTTTTTTTCATGGAAAATCTTTTTAACGAGCACAAAATTACATTTTTTTTCAAATTTGCCAAAACAGACAGGATTTTAAAGACCCGCAGATTATGGTTAACTTTGGCACATCAATTGACAATGAGGATACTTACCACGTGTAAAGTATTTAAGTTGCTGTAATTCAGCGACTTTTTTGTGTGGTTGTAGGAGATTTTAATCTTTAATTTTATTAATTAATGCCATATTGGCAGAAAACATGTAATTTTATAATGAGTAATCAATTTGACAAATTCTTTTCAGAGGAAATTATGGGTGCGGCGGAAGTTTTTCCAATTATTTCACTTGATGAACGTTCACAGGACATACAATTGGAAGAGGGCGCCGTGTTGCCTATTCTTCCTTTGCGGAATATGGTTATTTTTCCGGGAGTACTGATGCCGGTCGCAGTTGCCAGACCCAAATCGCTCAAATTGATCCGTTATGCACATGAAAATGAAAAACTGATCGGTGTTTGTTCGCAAGTTGACAAAAAGCTGGAGGACCCCAATATCAATCAGCTTTATGAAATAGGGACCGTTGCTCAGATTGTACGTATCCTGGAAATGCCGGATGGTACTACGACTGTTATATTGGAAGGGAAGCTGCGCTTTAAATTGGGAGAGGTGGTGTCTACGAAGCCTTATATGAAAGCACGCGTCAGCCCGTTGGTGGATATCTTGCCCGATGACAAAAAATCTGACGGTGTTTTTCCTGCACTGGTCTCCTCCATCAAAGATTTGGCAACCGAAATCATTGTCAATTCAGGTATGTTTCCCCCGGAAACAACTTTTGCCATACGCAATATTGAAAGTCCTTCTTTCTTAATTAATTACGTTAGTGCCAATTTCGGTTTCCAGATCAAAGATAAGATTCAACTATTGACATTGGACAAAGTAATAGACAGAGGTTACAGCTTATTGGAACTGTTGAATAAAGAATCTCAACTGTTAGAAATCAAACTGAATATTCAGAACAAAGCCAAGGCGGGAATTGACCAACAACAGAGGGAGTATTTTTTGCAGCAACAAATGAAAACCATTCAAAATGAATTGGGTGGAGCTTCTCCTGAGCAGGATATTGCAGATTTTAGGTCAAGGGCTTCCACTAAAAAGTGGAATGAAGCTGTTCAGAAAGTGTTCGAAAAAGAACTCAAGAAGTTAGAGCGTACTAACCAGCATTCTCCTGACTATTCCGTGCAGCTGAATTATATCGAAACCATGTTGGATCTTCCGTGGAATGAATACACAGAAGACAATTTTAATTTGGATAATGTTGCCAAGGTGTTGGATGCCGATCATTTTGGCATGGAGAAAGTAAAGGATCGCATCATTGAGCATTTGGCAGTGCTTAAATTGAAAGGTGACATGAAATCTCCGATTATTTGTTTGTATGGACCTCCGGGAGTTGGTAAGACTTCTTTGGGAAAATCCATTGCCAGGGCGTTGGGTCGAAAATATGTACGTGTTTCGCTTGGTGGTTTGCACGATGAGGCTGAAATTAGGGGACATCGCAGAACTTATATAGGAGCGTTGCCGGGTAGAATTATGCAGAATATTTTGAAAGCTGAGTCGGCTAATCCGGTATTTGTGCTGGACGAAATTGATAAGATTACGGCCGACTACAAAGGTGACCCGTCTTCGGCATTGCTGGAAGTGCTTGATCCTGAGCAGAACGTGGCTTTTCACGATAATTATCTGGATGTTGACTTTGATTTGTCGAAAGTCATGTTTATTGCTACTGCCAACCATTTGAATACTATTCCCCGGCCTTTGCTTGACCGTATGGAACTGATAGAGGTCAGTGGTTATACGCAGGAAGAAAAGGTAGAGATAGCCAAAAGGCATTTGATTGCTAAAGAGTTGGATAACCACGGATTGAAAGCCAAACAGGTGGTGTTGAGGAAGCCGGTTATCTCTCAGATAATCGAATCATATACCCGCGAATCAGGAGTGCGTTCACTCAACAGACAGATCGCAGCTCTGATGCGTAAAATAGCCAAGATGGTAGCAACTAATACTGAATATAATCCTGTGATTTCCAGGGACGACTTGAAAACCTATTTGGGTGCGCCGAAGTACAGCAAAGAAAAGTACCAGGGAAATGATTATCCCGGTGTGGTTACGGGTTTGGCGTGGACACAGGTAGGAGGCGAGATTTTATTGGTAGAATCAAGTTTGAGTAAAAGTAAGTCTCCCAAATTGACCCTAACCGGTAATTTGGGGGATGTGATGAAAGAATCTGCCATGCTGGCTTTGGAGTACATCAAGTCGCATGCGGAAGATTTAAAGATAGATCCCTTGCTTTTTGACGATTGGAATGTTCATATCCACGTTCCTGAGGGTGCCATTCCCAAGGATGGACCTTCTGCCGGTATAACGATGGTCACTGCTTTGGCGTCTGCATTTACACGTCGCAGAGTGAGGAAGAATATTGCCATGACGGGTGAGATTACCTTGCGTGGTAAAGTGCTTCCTGTGGGAGGCATCAAAGAGAAAATATTGGCTGCCAAAAGAGCAGGCATTACCGATATTATTCTAAGCAAAGAAAACGAAAAAGACATTGAAGAGATCAAGGCTGTTTATTTGAAAGGCTTGAGATTTCATTATGTCCAAGATATCATGGAGGTGTTGAATTTCGCTTTGCTGGGCGGTGGCTCATAAGTGCCCAACTGCTGCGTTACTTTCGATATTCGGTCTCAGTCACATACTTCAGTATGCTCCTTCGCCCTCAATCTCAGTGCCTTGCATTTGAACCCTTCTAAGCCACCTTGCTGTTTTTCTGTTGAATACTAGTTTTGAGACATCCCCATGGGGCTTCGTCCTAAACCCCACTTCATTTTTTTGTCTTGACACAAAAAAACGAAGCAAAAAAAGGTCAAGACTACGCCCGCTTCGTTCGAAAAATTAGCGCTCGATCGACTAAATCGTCCAAACTCAGCGGTGTCTCATAAGTGCCCAACTGCTGCGTTACTTTCGACATTCGGGCTCAGTCACATACTTCAGTATGCTCCTTTGCCCTCAATCTCAGTGCCTTGCATTTGGACGCTTCTAAGACACCTTACTGTTTTTTAGTTAAATAGGGATATTCATTAATTAACCAAAATTAAGCCAACTATCTCATAATGATTTAGTTGGCTCTTTTTTAATTAATGAATATTCCTAAAATGGCAAGCCGCTGTCATCATCTTCAGCCGGAGCAATGTCCGGATCTTCAATTGGTGCGGAATCAGCTTGTGACACAGTGTCTGTAGCGGCTCCGGTTGCAGATTCGCTGTCAGATCTTCTGCCTAACATTTGAATATTTTCAGCGTAGATCTCGGTGGTGTATCTCTTGATACCATCCTTTTCCCAAGAGCGGGTCTGAATTTTTCCTTCAATGTATAGTTGCGAACCTTTTTTGATATATTTTTCGGCAATATCTGCCAATCCACGCCAGGCTACTATATTGTGCCATTCGGTACGGTCAGGAACTTGTGTTCCGTTTGCCATAGTGAAACCACGTTCTGTTGTGGCTAAGGAGAAATTAGCTACAGAAACATTTTTGTCAAGGTAACGAATCTCAGGGTCTCTACCCACATTTCCTACTAAAATAACTTTGTTTACAGACATAATTTTTTTGTTTTATTAGGTTGATAAAATAAAAATAATTTCTGCGTAAAAGTAGCCAAAATTCATATCTCATTCAACCATTATTGATAAATAAATACTTAAATTCTCTTAAAATCAAACAATTTACGATTTGCTGGTCAATGGTTTACGATTTGCACCCCCCCCCATAACCTCGGACCTCGTACCCCGGAACCCGCGAACCCGTTTCTTCTGCAATTGTTTCAATCTCCACCAAAGCTCCACGAGGCAAATCTTTTACAGCAAAGGCAGCCCTTGCAGGAAAATGAGAAGTGAAATATTTCGCATAGACTTCATTCATTGCCTGAAAATGACCTATATCCGACAGATACACCCTGTTTAACACAACATTTTCCATGCTCAAGCCGGCAGCTTTTAAAATGGCCAGGATATTTTTAAATACCTGATCGGTTTGCTTTTGTATGTCGTCAGTTTCAATTTTGCCGTTTTGCGGATTGATGGGAAGCTGACCGGATATGTACAAGGTGCCGTTTACCTGTATAGCCTGACTATAAGGTCCAATAGCTGCAGGAGCATCAGGAGTATTGATGATTTTTTTCATGAAAATGAGTTTTACGAAAAACAAAAATAGTAAATCTTTTCTTACCTTCAATAATTTATTCGGACCAAAGTGCAGTTGAACATCTCCGCTATTTTAATTATCTTTGCATGCCGAAAATATTGACTATTTACAATTGAAAGCACACAGGTCATTTGTAAAATAGTGAACAGTAAATTGTAGAATCGTAAATTTTCTTTGATGGACTTACCAAGCAAGTATAATCCTGCCAATATTGAGTCGAAATGGTATCAATACTGGTTAGATCATGGTTTTTTCAAATCCGAGCCGGATAATCGTGAACCTTACACCATTGTGATCCCACCTCCCAACGTAACCGGTGTGTTACATATGGGACATATGTTGAACAATTCCATTCAGGATGTATTGGTGCGCCGTGCACGCATGTTGGGGAAGAATGCCTGTTGGGTGCCCGGTACCGACCATGCTTCCATTGCAACGGAAGCCAAAGTGGTAGCCAAACTTGCTGAGGAAGGAATCCAAAAGTCGGATCTCACCCGGGAAGAGTTCCTGGTGCATGCCTGGGAGTGGACACATAAACATGGCGGTATCATCTTGGAGCAATTAAAGAAATTAGGCGCTTCTTGCGATTGGGACAGGACGGCTTTTACGATGGATGAAGCCCGTTCAGAGAGCGTGATAAAGGTGTTTGTGGACCTGTATGAGAAAGGTTTGATCTATCGCGGTGTACGCATGGTGAACTGGGATCCGAAAGCACTTACGGCTTTGTCGGATGAAGAGGTGATACACAAGGAGGTAAATGGTAAATTGTACTATTTACGCTATCCGATTGAAGGAGAAGACGGATTTGCCGTCATTGCCACAACTCGTCCGGAAACCATTTTGGGCGATACTGCCATGTGCATCAACCCCAATGACCCCAAAAATGCCCATTTGAAAGGTAAGAAGGTTTTAGTGCCGCTTATTAATAGGTCAATACCCGTTATAGAAGATGAATACGTAGATATTGAGTTTGGTACCGGTTGCTTGAAAGTAACACCTGCTCATGATGTAAATGACTATGTATTAGGAGAAAAATACAACTTACCGAGTATTGATATTTTTAATGATGATGGTACCCTAAATGAACATGGTGCCATGTATGCAGGCATGGATCGCTTTGATGTTCGCGAAAAGATTGAAGCGGATTTGCAGGCTGCGGGTCTGTTGGAGAAAGTTGAGCCTTATACTAACAAAGTAGGTTTTTCTGAAAGGACAGATGTGATCATAGAACCCAAATTATCCATGCAATGGTTTTTAAAGATGGAAGATTTGGCACAACCGGCATTGAAGGCTGTGATGAATGATGATATTAAATTGTATCCGCCTAAGTTTAAAAACACGTATCGTCATTGGATGGAGAACGTAAAGGATTGGTGTATATCCCGTCAACTTTGGTGGGGGCATCGTATCCCTGCCTGGTTTCTGCCACAAGGCGGTTATGTAGTGGCAGTTACAAAGGAAGAAGCGTATGAAAAGGCTAAGCAAATCGTAAATTATTCCCTTGATTTTGATGATTTGCACCAGGATGAAGATTGTTTGGATACCTGGTTCTCGTCTTGGCTGTGGCCCATCTCTGTTTTTGATGGTATCAATCATCCGAATAATCCGGACATTGAGTATTATTATCCTACAGACGATTTAGTGACTGCCCCTGAGATTTTATTTTTTTGGGTGGCACGCATGATCATTGCCGGCTACGAGTATGAGGGCACAATGCCTTTTAAAAATGTGTATCTGACCGGTATTGTACGTGATAAACTAGGACGCAAAATGTCCAAGTCTTTGGGAAATTCTCCTGACCCGTTGGATTTGATTGCTCATTTTGGAGCAGATGCTGTTCGGTTGGGGATGTTGTTTACTTCTCCTGCGGGGAATGACCTGCCTTTTGACGAGTCGCTTTGCGAGCAAGGTCGTAATTTCAACAACAAAATCTGGAATGCTTTCCGTTTGGTGAAGGGGTGGAAAGTAGCTGACACAGAACAGCCGGAATCCGCTGCTATTGCTGTCAAATGGTTTGATTCCCGGTTGTCAAGCGCCTTGTTGGAGATAGATGATTTGTTTTCGAAATTCCGTCTATCTGAAGCTTTGATGACGATTTACAAACTTTTCTGGGATGAATTCTCTTCCTGGTATTTGGAAATGATCAAACCAGCTTATCAGCAGCCTATTGATAAAAAAACCTATGAAGCTACGCTTCGCTTTTTTGATGCCTTATTGAAAGCATTGCATCCTTATATGCCATTTATTACGGAGGAATTGTGGCAGGCTTTAGAAGAAAGGAAAGAGGGTGAAAGTATCATGGTTACACTGATGCCTGAAGCTAAGCCGGTTGATGAGTTGCTGATCACTCAATTTGAAAAAACCAAAGAGATTATTGCCGGTATCCGTACGATACGTTTGCAGCACAACATTCCTAATAAGAATTTGCTTCAATTGGAGATAATCGGTGAACATAATCCGATTTTCGATTCCATTATTCTAAAGCTTTGTAATTTGGAGCATATTCAAACAGTAAACGAAAGATCTCAAAATTCAATTTCATTCCTTGTCGGTACTACGGAATATGCGGTGCCTATGGATAATTTGCTTGATGCAGAAGAAGAAATCAAAAAGATGGAAGATGAAATTGTTTATTTGGAAGGTTTTGTCAAATTGGTGATGAAAAAATTGGGTAATGAGAAGTTTGTTGCCAATGCAAAACCGCAAATTGTTGAAGCAGAACGTAAAAAACATGCGGACGCCCTCGGTAAAATTGAATCTTTAAAGGAGTCGATAATGCGACTGAAAGAAAAATAAATAGATAAATAAATAAAATCATAACTGCTGATTACATAATTAATAATTAAAATGTCCTATTCAATCCTTTGCAAACAAACCTGTGAGATAGCCAAAAAAGCAGGTAATTTTATTTCCGAACAAAAGAAAGGTTTCAAACAGTCCTTCGTGGAGTACAAAGGCATGCACGACTTGGTGAGCTATGTCGATCGGGAAGCCGAAAAGCTGGTTATTGCTGAATTGCAAAAACTATTGCCCGAATCCGGTTTCATTGCAGAAGAAGGCACTCATAACGTTCGTGGGGTAAAGTATAATTGGATTATTGACCCTTTAGACGGTACCACCAACTTCATACATGGCATTCCGACTTATGCGGTGAGTATAGCCCTGGTTGAAAATGACGACGTGGTGCTTGGAGTGGTTTATGAAATCGGACAACAAGAGTGTTTTTATGCCTGGAAGGGCGGCGGTGCTTATTTAGATGGTGTTAAAATACAGGTTTCGGATAAATCCGATTTGAATATGTCACTAATTTCAACGGGCTTTCCTTACAGGCAATTTGACTTAATTGACCCTTACCTGGCCTTTCTAAAATGGGTGATGCAAAATTCAAGGGGCGTGCGCCGGATTGGCTCTGCTGCTACTGATTTGGCCTATGTGGCCTGTGGACGATTTGACGCATTTTGGGAGTATGGACTGAAATCCTGGGATATGGCAGCAGGTGCATTGTTGATCCGGGAAGCAGGAGGAGCAATCACTAACTTTGATGGCGAGAAAGATTTTCTCTTTGGGGGTAATGTCGTTGCGACTAATGGTGTTTTACACCCCGTTTTTCTTCGCACCTTAAAGGATTTTATCGGTTAGTTATATGGACAAACTGTGGACAAGGAGCTTTATATGCGCTTGTGTTGGAAATTTTTTGTTGTTTTTCGCTTTTTATTTATTGCTCCCCATCTTGCCCTTGTATCTGATTGATGCTTTTTCGGCATCCAAGACTTTGGTAGGGTTTGTGTTGTCATCATACACGCTTGCAGCATTGCTGGTTCGTCCTTTTTCAGGATTTTTATTGGATTTGTTTCGCCGAAAGCCACAGTATTTGATCGCTTATTTTTTCTTTGTCATCTTTTTTATAGGCTATCCTGTTGTAACCAGTATCAATCTGTTTCTTCTTATCAGGATGATTCATGGAGCTACCTTCGGTTTTGTTACTACTGCCGGAAACAGTTTGGTGGTTGATATACTTCCTTCTTCCCGGAGGGGTGAGGGCCTGGGGTACTTTGGAGTTGCCAACAATTTGGCGATGGTTGTGGGACCTATGATCAGTTTGATGCTTCATGAAAAAGGATCATCCTATGATACTATTTTTTACCTTGCTATTATTTCCGGTTTGTGTGGGTTCGTGTTTGCTTCTTCGATAAAGGTTGAAAAATTGTTTCAACCAAAGCCGGATCGAACTTTTGCTTTTGATCGTTTCTTTCTGTTTAAGGGCTTTAGAGCCGGTTTTTCATTTTTTCTCAGTGGTATTCCATATGGGATGTTTATGACTTATTTGGCCATTTATGGAAAAGAATTAAATATTGAAGTTGGTTTGGGCTTCTTCTTTACTTTGTTGGCTTGTGGTATGGTGTTCTCACGTTTATTTTCCGGAAAGATGGTTGACAGAGGAAAACTCACTCAAGCCATTAAACTGGGATTGTTTGTTGGCATTATAGGCTTATTCTTACTGGCTTCTCTTCAAAGAATAAACACATACAGTCATGCAGTTGTTTTAGTCTTATTCTTTTTGATTCCGGTAATTTTAGGCCTGGGTTATGGCCTCACTTTTCCGGCATTCAATACTCTGTTTGTCAATTTAGCACCCAATAACAGACGAGCTACTGCCAGCTCCACTTTTATGACAAGCTGGGATCTGGGAGTAGGTTCCGGGTTGATTTTGGGAGGATGGTTTGCCGACTCTGCAGGAGGATTGTCGCTTGCATTTTTAGTCGGTGGTCTTTTATCTTTGTTTTCCTTTGTGTATTTCACCAAAAGTGTTGAGCCGCACTTCCAGCGCAATAAATTCAGATAGACTCGTGTGCGAAAGTTTATATGCTGATGATGTCGGGATGAATAAAATTGTCTCTTTTTTCCGATGTGTCTCCTTCATTAAATGAGGCAACCCAGCGGATGAATTCTGTCATCTTTTCGGGCTCAGTCTCAAAAATATTACCTACAACTACTAAGTCTGCACCTGCATTAAAAGCTGCTTCTATAGCTGTTGTAGAACATATGCCACCACCCACGATGAGTGGGGTTGATGTCATTGATCTGACGTGACTGATTATTTCGGTCGGTACGGGATGGTCAGCTCCGCTTCCTGCTTCAAGATAGGTAAGATGCATACCCAACAGTTCGCCGGCAATGGCGGTAGAACTTACAATTTCTTTCTTGTCCCTTGGGATAGGTTTGGTATTGCTAATATATTCAACTGCACTCATTTTACCGCCATCAATCAATAAGTAGGAGGTTGGTATTACTTCTATGCCTGACTGCTTAATGGCAACAGAAGATTTGATATGTTGACCGATCAGATATTCAGGATTTCTGCCTGATAACAAAGCAAGATAAAGCAGCGCATCAGCGTGTTTTGAAAACTGCGAAGCATCGCCGGGAAAGAGTACTACAGAAGTATCTATTTCTTCTTTGATGATCTCAATGATGCTGTCAGTCGAATTTACTCCGTGACTGCCACCAATAAAGATAAAATCAGGCGGACAAGTTTTTAAAATTGCAATGATGGATGCCAAATCGCGCAGATCATTTTTATCCGGATCTATCAAAATGGCTAGCATTTTCCTGCCCTTCTCCCGATTGGTCAGTATTTGTCTGTAAACATCTTTCTTATTCATGATCTGTTGTTTTTCTGTTTGCTTTTAAAGTTTAATTTTTTTATCAACGCCAACCACCAGGGTGTATGTTTTGTTCTGAAAATAATGCAATCTGTATATTCTTGATCCTGAAACATGCAGAACATGTACCTCTCCTGAATCGTTCAACCGAAACGGAAAAATTTCCAATTCCTTTGAGAAGTCAAACACTTCCTTACCGATTAGTTTGTACAGGACTTCTTTTGCAGACCAGGCAATCTCCAGGTAACTGCTGTCTTTTTCATCGTAAAGATATTGTTGTTCTGCCGGATTTAAAAAACGTTTGTATACACGCTTTACTCTGTCGGTTCTCAATTCCAAATCAATACCGACAGCATGTGTCGGATGTGCCATGACAGCGACATAATTTTTACTGTGACTGATACTGATTTGCTCCGGAGCACCTTGCAGGTATGGCTTGTTGTTCTCATCATAACAAACTATAATCTCACGACCGAATACTTTGTTAAGTAATATCCTGGCTGCCAGGTATTCTTGTTTTCTTTTGGTTATTGATAGCTGTTCAAATTCAGCTTCATAAGCCTTGAAGTTGGTGAGCATGGACTTTAATGCTTCTGCATCTTCATCAAATTGTCCAATCAATATTGTCCCGCCCCGATATGTAATACTTTCGATTTTCATTTCCAACTGAAACTTTCCATCAATCTAATTACATCTTTTTTTATAAAATCAGCCATTGGGGCAATGGAGTCTTTGTTAGGCACATGATTAAAATAAACCGCTCCCCTGAAAAAATGTCGCGTGCTGTCAGTCAGTGTAAACTGTGCTACTGAGGCAACATCTCCCTGCAGATCATAGTAAATACCATATACATCTTGCTCCGGATTGCTGAAGAATCTTTCCTGTATATCGTCTGCTCGTACTAAATGTTTGTAAACTGAACGATGTGCATCCTCCGACAAATCGTACAATTTATCTTTTACCTCCTTATAGCTGCAGTGGATGGCAGCGTTCAAGCCGGGATAAACAATATCTATCCAATATTTTTCCTGAGGTTCATTTTTGAACGTTATTTGGGCATGTGAAGATATATCAAAGGAATAAGGCAACAAAGTGTCTATTCTGACATAAGTGTTTTTCGGTAAATCTACCCTAAAATATCCATAAGGCTTGGGATAACCGGTTTTTCTACAAGAAACAATGAACAACATTCCTACGAGTACTCCGACTAATAGGCAGTTTGTTGATTTTCTGTACGTATATTTACGCTTCCTCATCCTCCCGTTCTTCCTTGATGATGAGTTTTACTTTTTTGATTCTGCGATTGTCAACTGATAGCACTTCAAACAGATACTTTTCTCCGAATTCTATTCGTTCATCTTTTCGGGGAATTTCACCCTTAAGCTCAAGGATGAAACCTGCAAGCGTTTCGACTTCTTCCGTAGCTTCAGCATCGATAAAGTCATCCTCGTCGATTTCTCCAATTTTAAAGAAATCATTCAATTGTATTTTTGCTTCGAAGATGAATGTGTGGTCATCTATTTTGGTATAAAGTGCTTCTTCATCATCATATTCATCGCTGATATCACCAATAATTTCTTCAACTATATCCTCCAGGGTAATCAGTCCTGAAGTGCCTCCATATTCATCCACAACAAGAGCCAGGTGTACTTTATTTTGCTGAAATTCACTGAGCAAATCGTCGATCATTTTTGTTTCAGGTACATAATAAGCCTGACGGATCAAGGTTTGCCACCGAAAAGAATTCGGTTTATCCAGGTGCGGCAATAAATCTTTGCTATACAAAACACCCTTGATATTGTCAGGAGAGCCTGAATACACAGGAATGCGTGAATATCCGGATTCAACGATAACAGCAAGCAGGTTTTTGTAGGATGTTTTGATGTCAACACTGACCATGTCAACGCGCGAGGTCATAATGTCAACCACCTGAATATTAACAAACTTAATAATTCCTTCAAGAATCTCTGTGTCCTCGTCATTTTGACCGGATGTAAGTTCAATAGCGTGTGACAACTCATCCATGGAAATATTGGGTTTGTTATGACGTTCTAAGCGCCGGTTTATGGTTGAAGTTGACTTGACGAGGAGATGCACCAAAGGTTTGAATATTTTATAAAGTACTATCAGGATAGGCGCTATGAAAGTAGCTACTCTTCTTCCTTCACGGGATGCAAAAATCTTGGGTGTGATTTCTCCAAAAAACAACAATAGAAACGTAATCAGGACAGTTTGAAAAAGAAAAGCAATGACGATTGCATTTCCGAAATTGATTAACTGGTTGGTTACAAAAGTCAGTATCAATATTATGGATACATTGACAAAATTATTGCCTATCAAGATGGTGGCAAGCAACTTTTGAGGATCTTCCAATAAATTGTGAATGCGTTGATCAGATTTTTTGTTGCTATGTTCTATTTCGTCAAGTGTTTGTGGAGAAAATGAAAAAAATGCCACTTCAGATGCTGAAATGATTGCAGATAACATCAACAAAAAAACACTGATGATCAGGGCAAATATTTCGTTGATCGTAATTGGATTAAAACTTATCTCAAGGAGGATGAATGCCGGGTGCACAGTTTTAGTTTAATAGATTTATCTTTAATTTGACCGTAGATTATTTCTCCTTACAAAAATAGATATTTTTCATCAATTCATCCCTATTCCCAACAATATATGTTATATTTGTAGTCAAATACCATATAATTTTCTCTTAAAAAATACGCTTTATGGAAGACAAATTAGTTACGCTCGCAATACGTACTTATCACCGGGCTCAAATGATAAAAGCTGTGTTGCAAGAAGAAGGAATAGAAACTGTCATTCACAATTTGAACCTTGAGCAACCGGAAATGGCTGTTGGGGTGCGTGTGAGAATTAAAGAAAGTGATTTACCCCGTGCACTTACCATAGTAGAAGAAATGGAAAAGGCCTGGGAAGAAGAGAAGCCTGTAAAAGAGAATCGCATGGTTTTGATTCCTGTGGATTTTGCTGATCATATCCCTAAAACTATTGATTTTGGATTCCAGATGGCTGAGAAAATGGAAGCAGAAGTTGTTTTTCTGTATGTTTATTTCACGCCTGCCTTTACCATCTCAATGAATAATGATGTCGGGACATATAGTATCAGCGACAGCGAATTGCTTCGCAGGATTATCAGTTCTGCCAATGCCGATGTGGAAAATATGCGTAATCTCATAAATAGAAGAATCAGAAAAGGGGAGTTGCCCAAGCTTAATTTTAAATTTGAATTAATTGAAGGAGTGCCTGAGGATCAGATTCTTGATTATTGTAAAAAACATAAACCAGATGTGGTGGTGATGGGTTCGCGCGGTAAGAAAATATCTAATGAACTTTTGGGCAGTGTGACAGCTGAAGTTATAGAATTATGTGAAGTCCCGGTGTTCGCCATTCCCGGCATGACCAGTCAGGAAAAATTCGACGATCTTAAAAAGATTGCTTTCATTACCAACTTCGACCAAAAAGATTTAATTGCCGTTGATAAGGTGATTTCAACCTTTGCCAATCCTGAAATGGAGTTGTGCTTTATTCATGCTGCGGATAAAGATGAACCCTGGAATGAAATCATGCTGACGGGTATTAAATCTTATTTTGCAAACCAATATCCAGGTGTTAAAACCAACTATGCTTTGGTAGAGTCAACCGATTCTCCGGAAAAGATAAATGAATTTATAGAGCAACTTCAAATTGATGTGCTCGCATTTAACTCCAGACGCAAGCGACTCTTTGCACGCATTTTCAATCCCGGTTTGGCTTATAAGATGATCTATCATTCAGATATTCCGCTGTTTGTGACGCATGTTTAACTGAGAACAAAGAGCAAAGACAACGAAGAACGGATGAGAACAAGGAACAAAGATTAAAGAGCAAAGACGAATTAGTGATTGGTGGATGGTGAATAGTGAGTGATAAAATTTCTTTTGTGCCTTTTGTGGTTTAATTTAATATTCTAACTTCCTAACTTCTTTAACTTCAATAACTTCCAAAAAAAACTAACTACCAACTACTAACTACCAACTACTAACTACTAACTACTAACTACTAAAACATCAATTGCCCAAAACAAATGACCGGCACTTTTCATCACGATGACCGTTTGAAGATATCCCACGGAAATTTAACCAAAATCATGGGTACACGTTTCGATATTATCTTGTTGGAGAAAGGGGAAGAATTAGCTTCTGGTATTTGGAATGAAACACGGCAAGAGCTGATCCGTTTGGATAAGATGTTGAATAAATTCGATGCTGCGAGTAAAATTGGCGTGCTCAATAAGCAGGCTTTTTTGCATCCGGTTGTGGTTTGTCCGGAGTTGTTTCAGATATTAGTCGACTGCCGGATTTATCATGAAAAAACCAAGGGTTTATTTGATATTTCTTTAAAAGATCTTTCTAAAGTAGTGCTTTCAGAAAGCGATTATTCTGTTTCATTTTTGTCTCCTGAAATTTCTCTCGATTTAGGAGCTTATGCAAAAGGATACGCTCTCAAAGTGATATGGGATAAGCTGATTAAACATAATGTTTCTCATGCTTTTGTAAGTTTTGGAGATAGTTCAATTTTGGGGATAGGCAATCATCCCTACGGAGATTTCTGGAAAGTTAGTATTACGAATCCATTTGCACAAAGTGAAGTACTGGGCGAGATAGACTTAAAGAATACGTCTTTGTCAACTTCCGGGAATTCACCAAATTACACCAATCACATTGTGCGTCCGGGCTCAGGTCAGAAAAATAACGAAAGAAAACTCGTTTGTGTAGTTTCCGGTAATCCTGTAGATGCAGAAGTGTTGTCTACTACCCTGATGGTTGCCACTGAGCAAGAGCAAGAACGGATTCTGCAAAACTTTGAAATTGAGAGTTTTAAAATTTATAATACCTAATGACATCCAAAAAACAAAATAAACAGTCTGTGGATTTAAGTCTGCGTCAATTTATAAAAGACTTGGGTGGTATAGCCGGAGGTACGGCATTATTGGCATCTACGCCCTGGCTACAATCATTTACCGCAGATAAATTATCGGAGCTAAAAAAGGAAAAAGCACGCTTGGCGGTTATTGGAACAGGTTCGAGAGGACAGTACCACATTCATAATATGCTGGATATTGAGCATATAGAAATAGTTGCTTTGTGTGATGATTATATTCCTAATTTGAAGGATGCATCAGCATTGTGTCCTAAAGCAAAAACATATACTGATTACAAAAAACTGTTGGAATCTTCTGAAATCGATGGAGTAGTGATAGCTACTCCCCTGAATTGGCATGCTCCCATGGTATTGGATGCTTTGGATGCAGGTAAGCATGTGTTTTGTGAAAAGGCAATGGCGTTGACTATGGATGAATGCAAAGCCATTTATGAAGCTTATCAACAAACAGATAGGGTCTTGTATTTTGGCTTGCAGCAACTTTTTGACGAAAAGTACATCAAAGGTATTCAGATGATTCACAGTGGTCTGCTGGGAGATATTGTGGGAATGAGGTGCCATTGGTTCAGGAATCATGATTGGCGACGCCCTGTGCCATCACCTGAATTGGAGCGAAAAATCAATTGGAGATTGTATTGGGAGTCATCCGGTGGCTTGATGACTGAATTGGGCTCACATCAACTGGAAATCTGTAATTGGGCCATGGGACAACGCGTACCGGTTTCTGTAAGCGGTATGGGTGATATTGTCTACTGGAAGGATGGCAGGGAAGTGTACGACAGCGTAAATTTGGTGTATCGTTACGCCAATGGCGTGAAAATTAATTATGAATCTTTGATTTCCAACAAGTTTAATGGTATGGAAAATCAAATTCTCGGTAATAGAGGGACGGCAGAATTGGCTCAGGGCTTATATTATCTGGAAGATGATGATGCATCACCCGCCATTCAGCAATTGATTGCTGAGATCCGGGACAAAGTGTTTTCGGCGATTCCGGCAGCCGGACCGAGTTGGCGATCTGAAACAAAAGGAAAGTATAGGCCGTATGCCATCGTTAAAAATACAGCCGGTGTACACAGCGGCGCATCCATGATTGGTGCGGATGCGGATGGGTCCGACTTGATCCTTTCTTCATTTGCACAAGCATGTATTACCGGCGAGAAAGCTAAAAATATTGTAGAGGAAGCATATGTTGCCACAATATTATGTTTGTTAGGCAATCAAGCTATGGCAGAGCAAAAGACCATTTATTTCCCTGAAGAATATAAAATACCTTACATGAAGTTTTGATTATGCGCAACATCATTATAACACCCAAAAGAATTAAAAAAGAGTTGCTTATTTTGCTGGTCTGTTTGCTGATAGCCATCGCTATCAACATTGCAGCCATCATCAGCTATCAAACTTCCTGGTGGGAAATTCTCACGCAAATGGGGTATGAGATTGCGATAGCACTTGTGCTGTATTTTATTTTTTTGATAGTGCGGGTCTTGAAGTTTTTTATCCTTAAAATTTTTTCGAAGAAATAAGATGCATGCAAAATAAGACCCGCTTCAGTCCAGTACTTCAAGTCTACTGGATGAGATTATGTGGATTTATTTCAATTCCTTAATTTTTATATTCTGAAACCACACCTCATCGCCGTGGTCTTGCAGGAGGATGAGTCCCTCTTCAGCATTCCCAAAGTTGGGCCAGTCTCTGTATTTACTGTAAGCCACCAGTGCATTCCACATTTGGTTGTTACGTTCATATTCAATGATCTTTATGCCGTTCAACCAATGTTCAACGTGATTACCTTTTACCACTACCATCGCCGTATTGAAAAACCCACCCCTGAAAGGCTTATCTTTCGGTGCTGCAATCAAATCGTAAAGTGAACCGAGCGTTCTGTTTCCGTTTACCCCCAATTTTGCATCGGGATGCTTCGCATCGTCAAGAATTTGAAACTCACAACCGATCGCTGAACCTGGTCCTTTGTTTAAATCTGTATCAACAAAATACTTAATACCGCTATTGGCTCCTTCTGTAATTTTGAAATCTACTTTGAGCATAAAATTTTTATAAGGACGCGTGGTCACTATATCGCCGCCGTTGGTCGATTCCCCACCACCACTTTTGTGTACTTTCAGAATTCCGTCTTCAATCGACCAGCCTTTTTCAGGAAATTTGTCCAGCTTTGCGCCGCGCCAGCCGTTGGTTGTTTTGCCATCCCAAAGCAGTTTCCAACCTTCTTCAGCCTCTCGTTCCGAAATCGTATTTGCAATGGTGTTTATCTGCACAATTGATTCGTTCTCAGGCGATTTGAATTGCTCTATGTTTTCTGTCATGATACGTATATTCCTCCATGAAACGGTTTTTCCCTCATGATCTTTACTGTAGATTGCGTGCACCTGCAAGCCAATGAAACCGGTTTGAGTTACATCATCAAGCAGCTCTGAGCATTGAATACCATTGACCCAGGTTCGAATTGAATTACCTACAGCTTCAATTCGTGCTGTGTTCCACTCGTTGTTTTTAAAGGCTGTTTGACCTTCGGGATTGTAAGTCATCGGATAAAGCCAGCCTCTGCGTGCTTCGTCATATATGCCACCCGTCCAGGCTCTCTGCGAAGGATCGATTTCAAATTGATAGCCGTGTACAGTTCCATTTTTAAACTCTTTAAAGCTGTTGCTCCTGAACTGAACACCGGAATTAAGTCCATCGTCCACCTTGAAGTCGAATTCAAGAATGAAATCTCCGTACATTTTTTTTGTTGTCAAAAAAGTATTGGGTGTTCCCATTTTTGAAATGCCCACAATGGTTTTATCCACTACTTTATAATCGGCCGTTCCATTAATTTTAGTCCAGCCTTTCAGGTTTTTGCCGTTGAACAATTCCGTCCATTTTGCTTCTTGTGCTGACACAGAAAGTGTAATCAGCGAAATCATAATTAAAAAAAGTCCTTTTCTCATTTTTTTATCCTTATGTGTTGTTGTTTGTTATATTTTATAAAATTCAGCCCATTCTTTTCTTGGTGGTACTCCTGCCAAAAGTGCATTGGCGAAAGGATCGTTGGTGATTTGTTTGGTTTCCCTGTCAAAAATAATTTTTGTATTGGTTTGCTGTGCAATTACTCCGAGGCAGAACACCTGACTTAAAGGTCCGCTGATATGAAATGGCGAGCGTGTTTTTTCTTTGCCTAAGCAGCCCAAAATAAAGTTTTCAAAATGATTCGAGGGGCTTTTGGGAACCTCCGGCAGTTTCTTCTCCATTTCCTTTGCTTTTTCGTCGGGGATGATGTTCAGCGTGCTTCCGTGTGAACCGCCCTTGAAAGTCAGGTTTTTACTGTAAATTTCTTTGCCGGGATTCAGTTTTGCCGGCTGAATGGCTTGTCCTGCAACGGATGGAATATTCGGGTCAAGTTCTACTTCACCAAAACCGGCCGGTACCTGTGGGATATTGTCCAGCCCGTCATACCAGGTAATGGTTACAGGCGGCATTTTTTTTCTTTTGGGGAATTTGAACTCAATGGTGCTTGACATTGGAAAAAAGTACTGATTCCATCCCGATAGTCTTACCGGGTTTACTTCTTCCGGTAGTCCCAATTCCAGAAATTCATGTGCCGTATCTATGATGTGCGCACCCCAGTCGCCGAGTGCACCCATTCCGAAATCGTACCAGCAGCGCCATTGTCCCATGTGGAAGTCCTTGTTGTAGTCGTGGTACGGAACGGCAGAAAGCCATGTGTCCCAATCCAGTGTACTTGGAATCGGTTCTTTATCGGGAAACTTGGTGATTTTAGGATCCCACCCGTGCCAGCGACGTGGATTGTTCATGTGGGCTATGATTTTTGTAACATCTTTGATGATCCCGGCTTCTTTCCATGCTTTGAATTGGAAATAATTCGCTTCGGAGTGTCCCTGATTACCCATTTGGGTTACCACATTCGGATATTTCAGCGAAGCTTCAATCAGTAGTTCCGATTCATAAAATGTTCTGGTCAAAGGTTTTTCCACGTAAACATGTTTTCCGGATTTCAACGCGAGCATACAAATGGGAAAATGCGAATGGTCAGGCGTAGAAACCACAACGGCATCGAAATCCTTTCCGGCTTTATCAAACATCACGCGGAAATCTTTAAATGTCTTTGCTTTAGGATGGTCTGCCACTGCTTTTTCAGTATGTTTTGCTCCTAAATCCACATCGCAGAGTGCAACTACGTTGACCATGCCGGTTTTTACAAATTCATTCAGCACTTCAAGTCCCCTGTTGCCTATGCCGACAAATGCAACATTTACTTTGTTGCCGGCACCGACTATCCGGTTATAACTTTGTGCAGTCTGATTGACTGCTGCGGAGGCTTTGGAAGCTATCCCACCAAGTGCTAAGCCGGCGGATGCCAAAGCTGTGGTTCTTAAAAAATCTCTTCTTGTGGTCATGATAATATATAAATGTTAATTGAATTAATTTTTTCTGACAAAATTAGTGATTCATTCTGTTAAATCAATGAGAAACTTACTAAAAGGTGTCAAACCATCGGAATAAAAGTGTTAGAGTGTTCTGTGTTGCTTTTTGCTTGCATCTGAATGAATAGCAGAAAACAGGCGAGTACACCTGCTATTATCCAAGTATTTTTTGAAGAGTGTTTTTCATTTTATCAGATAAAAAATTACTTTGATTTATACGTCAATTTTGTCTGGGGGCAATTGTTTTGGATTATCTTTTCTGTTTAGTGTTTTTTTTGCATTCAAAGGAGTTACGACTTTTTTCCCCGTTTGCGCTTCTAACTCAAACCGGGCAACTTTTGCTACATTTCCTCCTCGTCGGGCTGCATCTATATTTTCTTCGAAAGAAGAAGGTTTAATTTCCTGTGAAATATCCTTTGTTGAAGCTTCTGCAAGCATATTCAATATGAGTTCTGTATTCGTCATGTTGTCTCGAAGACTCTCTTTTTTCAATCCTTTGAATGCTTTATATTCTTTCGTTGTTTTCCCTGACCAAGTTTTGGTGATGATATCAGTAAGCACAGCAAATTGTTGACCTTCTTTCATTCCTCGTCTTTTCCATTCATCTGTTAATTCTTTACGTATTTCGATACTTTTCAACCGCTGATTTATCCAGTTTTCGGAGTATCCTAATCTTAAATATTGTTGTAATGCTCTGTCAATAGTTATTTCTGGATCTTGCATCTCATCTATCCGCTCTCCGCCTACTTCTGCCAGCCACAATTTAAACGGTTCTGCCTTTGGGGAGGGAATAGACTGTATTAATCTAAGAAGTTGCTCAATGTCAGCAACATCAGTTTTATAAAACTTACCATCGGCAGATTGCATTTTCAGTTGGTTACAATTTGTAACCGACTCATTTCCCTCTTTCTGTAACCTATGTTTAAGCACTTTCCAATAATTTCGAGGGTTAGGACTGTCCGTTAAAACTCCGACAACATCCACTACAGAAAAATACCATTTTTCCTGCTCCGCATCCCAATGCGTACGCACTTGTTTTTGTTCAAATAACCGAATTGCTTTTTTCTCAGACATCATTCATAGATATTAAGTTAATTTCCACACAAAGATAATCGTTTTTTAGCAAAACTGATCATGCTGCTTTGAAGTTTTCAGGTGTGTTATTGACAAGATAGTACAGTTTGTTTACTTATAATTAATGGTAGTATCCCAAACAGAGTGTAAGTCTATTTCAGGATATGACAATATCTTTTCATTTTTTTGTCTTGACACAAAAAAACGAAACAAAAAAAGTCAAGACTGCGCCTGGAGCTGACTTCGAGCCAATCCCTGGATTTTGGAGATAATAATTATCGAAAACACAATATATATCAGCCCAATGGAAACGCCTTAGGTTGTTATATTTAGTATACCCACCAGGAAATTCTGTTAAAGAAGTTTAATTTTATGCCATATTTCACAATGTATATGTCAAAAATGAAAATATAGTAAGTTTATATTTAAATTATCTTTGTCTCAAGTTAAATTACATTCAGATGTGAATAACGCACATTATGTATTTAATCAAAAAAAGAAATAAAAAAGGAATTATCATGAAAAAGAAATCTTTACTTCTATTATTAATGTTGGTTTTTGTTGCATTTTCAATGCAAGCAAAGACGTGGTATTTTAAAATTCAGGGAACTTCTGCATGGGCAGGTAAACCTGCAGGAGATGTAGTAGAAATAGCGGCTAATGCAATAGGGGCAAATATTGTTAATGCGGCACATTCATCATCGCCGGAAGGTGATACTCTATTCGTTGCCGGTGGTACTTATGAAATAGGCGGAGAAATTATGCCAAAGGCTAATCAAGTGATTGTAGGCGGTTTCGCAGGAACAGAAAACAAAATGAATGACCGTCAGAGGTCTGATGTGGACGGTAATGGAATTGTTGAGCCCTGGGAATTTACTACTCCGACAATTATTAAACCAACAGCAGGTATGACCGCTAGTGGAAAGGGGTATTGTTTAGGTCTTAATGAAGCAAACATAACAGTTGATGGGATAATTTTTGAAGATTTTAAACATACAATGCATTCTATTGGTGGAGTTGGTGTGTTTAACAAAGGTATCAATGGTTTGTTACAAAATGTGGTAATAAGAAACTCATTCATTGATACGTCTAACACAGAAGCAGGTACCGTTAATGGTATAATTAGACTCCAAACGGTGGGTACTGCAGTAAATTGCCTGGTTGAGTATTGTACGCTTAAACACTCAAGTATTCAAGTCCTTGGTGCATTTTTTATTGGAGTTCAAGCAACTGCGATTGGGTGTGTAGCAAGAGGTAATTATGTGTCGACTCCCACTAAAGGTTATGCTACGGGAGGCGGGTTTCACATACATTCGGATAGAACTAATGGGGGAAAGTTGATCAATTCAATTGCTTACAATAATTACGTTTCCGGGACAGGTGGCGGCATTTTTATTCAAGCGAATCCTTGTAAAGTCATCAATTCTGTAGCCGTCAATAATGTTTCCGGACAAAATAGAGGACCGGGTATAGCTATGAATAACGGAGGGTACATGTACAATACGGTGGCTTGGGGAAATACAGCTGAAGTCGGTTACACACACGACATCTTATATATAAACTCAAAATTTGGTGGGAAGCCTGATGGGGCTTATAATGTTTACCATGTGAACAACAATGCAGGTAAAACGGGTAGGGAAGCAACAAGTTGGGGTTCTGACGCTGTGCATTTTCCGGAATTAACTTCACATGTGAATTTAACACAGACAAAGAAAGGCAGCAGACCAAGTAATA
>Ga0209718_1000613_pt1 | contig 46886 bp, 39 predicted proteins | sample AD_JPNAS1_MetaG_FD_184420 | JGI IMG/M metagenome (GOLD analysis project Ga0209718, IMG submission 184420) | Active sludge microbial communities of municipal wastewater-treating anaerobic digesters from Japan - AD_JPNAS1_MetaG (SPAdes) (version 2) | ecosystem: Engineered > Bioreactor > Anaerobic...
GGCTGAAGAAAATCCAGCGCGGCGAAGAAGGAAGAAGAAATCTCAGTGAATTGGGGTAAGAAAACGGATCGAAGAAGATCCCATTTCAAACCGCCCGTTTTGGGCCAGTTTCATCTCGCCGGTGGCACATTATCCATACCACCAGATTCTCCATATCATCGAGGCACCGGATGGCATATCCACGGGTATTGTTTTTACAAACCACTTCTCCGTTGTGATCGAGACGATGCAGCTCGTCGTGTATTCTGGGGCAGTTGGAGCTTCCATTCCTATATGATTATCCTGCCGAAGACGCTTGACCGAATGCTGAGGAGCGCGGGCACGTCCCGGCTCCAATCTGGGTGTCCTTGGCGCGCTCTTCGTCATCGGTGAGCCGGACGTTGGTCGGGCGTGAAGCTTCGTGGTTCGCGCTGACTCGCGGGGCTGGGGCTTCCTGAGATAGGAAACCGGGCTCCGACAAGCCGCACGCCTCGCCGCGCAGACCCTACTTGAGATACGGACGCGTTAACCGCGTCCAAAGCCGGTAGCCCTCGACATTGAGGTGAAGCTTGTCGGCCATGAACAACTCCGGACGCGGCTGGCCGTCCGCCCCGAGCATCGGGGTGAAGATATCGACAAATGACAACCTGGGGTGGGCTCGTGTGACCTCGCGGACGCGTTCGTTGGCGGCGCGGGCCTTCTCGATGAGAGTCTGGCGCGCCGGACTTGGTTTGATCGCAATGAACGTGATCCAGCACCGGGGCAGGCGTTTGTGCACCCGGCGGACGAACGTCTTGAAATCGGCTTCGATCTGCTCGGGCGTCCTTTCCGCCGCAAGATCATTGTCGCCCGCGTAGAGCACAATCTGCCGCGGACGGTACGGCGTCACGATCCGATCGACGAACGCCACGGAGTCCGCCACCTGCGAGCCGCCAAAACCTCGATTGATGACCGGCCATTCGGGAAAATCCTCGGCCAGGGTCTTCCAAAGCCGGATCGACGAACTTCCGACGAAGAGAATCGCGTTCGACGGTGGCGCATTGGTGCGGTCGGATGCCTCGAACGCTTGAATGTCGTTTTCCCAGCGCGAATGGGAATCGGCTGCACTCGCTTCGAGCACGGCCGCCAAGCCCATCGGCAAACACACCGACAAGCCCCACATCCAACCTGCGCGCGCCTTTCCATGAGCAACCCATTCTGTTTTCATAGACGCGCGTCAGGTGGTGAGTTCCGGACTCAGGTGATCGGTCTGGTCCGCGTCGAGTTCGAACATCCGCCGGTGTGACAGGTAACGGTGAATGCCGAGCGCCGCGCGGCGGGCGTCCCGGACCGCATGCACCACCAGGCTCGGCCCGCGCACCAGATCGCCGCCTGCGAAAACCCCGCTCATACTGGTCATTTGCTGGTCGTCCACCACGATCTCCCCCCTGTCGTTGCGCTTGATCGTGGCCAGATCGCTCCCCGGCGGAAACGGCACCAACTCGAATCCGTACGCCGTCAGAACCACGTCCACCGGCACGTCAAACTCCGAACCGCGCACGGGCCGAGGCGAGCGGCGCCCGCTCGAGTCCGGGGCCCCCAGCTCCATCCGCACGCACCGAACGGTTGTGACCCGGCCTTCGGCGTCGCCCAGGAGAGAGACCGGACTGGTCAAGAAACTGAAACGAGCCCCCTCCTCGATCGAGTTGTCGTACTCCTTGCGGCTGCCAGGCATGTTCGCCCGGTCCCGCCGGTAAATGCAGAGGGCCTCAGCCGCCCCGCAGCGGATGGCTGTGCGCAGGCAGTCCATTGCGGTGTCGCCTCCCCCCAGAACCGCCACCCGCTTGCCGCGCACATCGATGGGAGGCATGTCCAGCGGAGTATCGGTGTTCTTCTGCACCAGGAAGGGCAGAGCGTCGTAGATGCCTGCAAGATCCGCCCCCGGGATGCCCAAGGGCCGCGCCTGCTGAGCTCCAAATCCCAAGAAGATCGCGTCGTGTTCCAACAGCAATCCCGTCAGGCTGATGTCGCGCCCCACTGTCACCCCGACTTTGAAGACCACCCCCCGTTTCTCGAGCAGGCTGACCCTGCGCGCCACCACCGATTTCTCGAGCTTGAATGCCGGAATGCCGTTGACCAGCAGACCGCCCAGCGTCGGTTGGGACTCGTACACCGTCACCGCATAGCCGCGCCGGGCCAATTCGTCGGCGCACGACAGCCCGCCCGGACCCGACCCTAGCACGGCGACGCGCATTCCGTTGGGCGGCGCAGGGACGGGATCGACCGCTCCGTGAGCGAAAGCGTATTCGTTAATGAAGCGTTCGATCGCTCCGATCGCGACGGGTTCGGCGCGTCCATTGAGCACACACGCTCCCTCGCACAGGCGCTCCTGCGGGCAGACCCGCGCACAGATCTCGGGCATGTTGCTGGTGGAACGCGACAGCGCCGCCGCCTCGAGGAATTGCCCTTCCGCCGTCAGCAGCATCCACTCCGGAATCCGGTTCCCCAGCGGGCATCCGGACACGCAAAGCGGTTCCGCGCATTCCACGCACCGGCGCGCCTGCTCGCGGGCCGTCGCCTCGTCGTAATCTCCGTAGACTTCGAGAAAGTCGGCCACCCGCTCCTTCACCGAACGTTTCGGCGGAGCCGATCGCGGCAGGTTGTACCAGTCGTGCTGGGCGTCAATCTCCGTCCATGGACCCTGATTCATGCCGAATTGTAGCGTGTTTTTTCTCTTTGTACACGCTCCCGGCTCGAGCGCAAGGGCCGAGGGTAAATCTCTCCACCATCCGCGTCAGGGCATCGAGCCACGCCGGATGCTCGTTCAGACACGGGATGCGGATGAGGTCCTGGCCGCCGGCACCCACGAACAGCTCGCGTCCACGCAGCCCAATCTCCTCGATCGTCTCGAGACAATCGGTCACAAACGCGGGACATATCACCAACAACCGCTTCACACCCCCGGCAGCCAGCCGCGCCAATTCCTCGTCCGTATACGGCTTCAGCCACGCAGCCCGCCCCAGGCGCGATTGAAAGGCCACGGACCACCTCGATCCGGGAATGCCCGCCGCTTCCACGAAGGCCTCGGCGGTTCGAAAACACTGGCGGCGATAGCACGTCCGGTGTGCAGGACTCGCGACAGCGCAACAATCCGCGCGGCCCAGACAGTGATGGGCCGTCGGATCGCTCTTTCGCAGGTGGCGCTCAGGGATTCCATGAAAACTGAACAAGAGCCGGTCATAGTCGCCCGTCAAGTGCTCCGCCGCAGTCGCCACCAGCGCCCGGATGTACTGGGGATGATCGTAGTAGGGCGGCACAACTTCGATCCGCGGTCCGCCCCGCCGCCTCGCCAGCTCCAGCACCCGCTCGACAGCCGTCTCGTAACTCGACATCGCGTAGTGCGGAAACAGCGGGATCAGCAGAACCTCGGTCACACCCTCCGCCTCGAGCCCTTCGAGCGCATCGGAAATCGACGGGTTGCGATAGCGCATTGCCAATCCGACCGACACACCAACGCGCTCCCGCAATGCCGCGGCCAACCGTCGACTGCTCGCGACCAGCGGCGAGCCCTCCGGCGTCCAGATCTTTCGGTACGCCTCGGCCGATTGTTGCGGGCGCCTCGGCAGTATGATCCCATGCACCAGAAAGAACCGCGCCAGCCACGGAATGTCCACGACGCGCCCGTCCATCAGAAACTCTCGCAAATACCGCCGGACATCCCCCACCGCGGGAGAATCCGGCGATCCCAGATTGACCAGCAAAACGCCCTTCACAGACCCTAAGGCGTGGCAAGACAGGACGCGGGCGCCCTTTCGATTTCGCCCAAGGGAACAGCCGCGGCCAGCAGTTCCGCCTGGGCGTCCGGGCCAGGATTGGCATCGGCCACCCGCGCAATGGCCCGCAACCGGGCGTCGACACCGGCGATGACATCGTCGGGCGTGGACGTCCCGGCCGTGAGGCCGACGGTATCGGCGGCTCGAAACCACTCGGGCCGCACTTCCTCGGGCGATTCGACGTGGTGGACCCGGGCGCAGTGCCGCGCGCAGGTCGCCGCGAGCTGGCGTGTGTTGTTGCTGCGGGCGCCGCCGACGACCACCACGACGTCGCACCCCTGCGCCAGTTCAACCGCCGCCCACTGCCGCTCCTTGGTTGCGCGGCACACGGTGTCCACATACTTCACCTCCGCCTCCGGAAACCGCTCGCGCAGCAGCCCCGCCAGATGCCGGACATGATCGCTTGGCTGGGTTGTCTGGGCCGCGATTCCGAAGCGCGGATGCGGACGGAGTTGCCGCACGTCCTGGTCGGTCAGGATCACGTCGAACGCGTCCAGATCGCCTGTCAGACCTCGCACTTCGACATGATCGCGCTGGCCCACTACGACCGGATGATACCCCGCGCGCGCCAACGCCAGGATGGCCAGATGGGCGTGCCGAACCAGCGGGCATGTGGCCTCGATCACATCCAGACCGCGCGCCCGAAGCGCCGCCTTGGTCCGATTCGAGGCCCCATGCGCCGTCACCATCACCGCGGACGTGGCGATGGATTCGCCGAGGCGGACGGTGCGAATGCCGTGGCGTCGGAGCAGGCCCAGGACGGTTTCGTTGTGGACCAAGTCGCCAAGAACAGTCAGCGGCTGGGAGCGTGCCCGATCGAGGGCGAGGCGGATGGCGTTGCGGACGCCGAAGCACATGCCCAGGTGATTTGCGCGGCGAATTCTCATGAGTCTTTGTGTAGCAAAGTATCTGAAGGGTGGATGACCGCGGCCGACAATGCGTTCAAACTCGCTTCGCCTCCCGCACAATCTGCTCGAGCAGGTTTATGTACTGTCGAAATGCCGCCCGGCCCGCCGGCGTCAGACTGCACGTCGTCAGCCGACGGCGTGCGTAGAACGACTTGGTGATGGCCACGTACCCGGCCTCCTGCAGCGTGCGCAGGTGCACGCTCAGGTTGCCGTCGGTCATCTGGAGCGTGTCCCGAATCTCCGTGAACGACAGCTCCGCATTTGCCGCAAGCAGCGTCACGATCGGCAGGCGGCCCTTCTCGTGGACCACCCGGTCGAGCTGGAGAAACGGTTCCGGGTTCACGCGCTCAGGGCTTTGGGTTCAGTGCAGGTGAGGTAGACGCCGTAGATCAGGTGCAGCACGCCGAAAAACAAGCCCATCACTCCGTGAGCCCAAAGACACCGGCCCACTTCCCGCAATCCCACCCACTCGACCACGGGCAGGTGCACCCCGGCGAACAAGGCCCAGCCTCCAAGAATCAATACCCAGCCAAACCACTTGATGCCGCGCGGCATGAAGAACCCGGCCGCGTGCAACGCACACCCGTACAGCACCGCCCACGCCATCGGCAACTCGCGCATCGCCGCGGCCCGCCACGGCCCCGCTTCCTGCGGCTCGAGCACCAGCACCCCATACACCATCAGCCCCAGCACCAACCCGCTGCCGGCCGCCGGCAAACCCGCCCGCACCACCCGCTGCGTCGGCAGGGACCAAAACGGTTCCGACGCCCTCAGCGCCTGGCGGCGGACAAGGACGAGGGCGGCGGACATGGTCGCCAGGGCAACCGCCAGCCAGTACACGACAAACCGGTGGGCCGCGGCCTCCTCCGCGCCGATCTGCGCCCAGCCCCCGACCACCGCAGCCGCGGTGCCAAGCGCGCCGGCCAGCAACATCATCGGCGCCAGGGCACGCCGGTACAGAATCGACCGCTCCATCAGAATCCGAATCACCTGGAGATGCTCGGTCGCAAGGTCGGATTGCATGAGAGCACTTTGCATAACAAAGCTTGCGTGTCAAGACCTAAACCCCGGAATCCTGCGCCAAGGGCATCCCATGTTTCTCCCGCTGGCATTCTCGTGATCGTAATCGTCATCGTCGATTGCGACAGGCGAGAAAGGCTGAACAAGATGAGATGCAAGGCCGCACCAAGAAGGTCGGCACTGCGTTTCAACCGGCTCCGGCAAGAACCGGCTGAAGCCGGGACACCCAACCACGTCCGACGCTTCGGCGCGGTGTTCTGTGTACCGCCTTCAGGCGGCTCGTGGCCAAAATGAAAATCGCTGCAATCTCGACACTCGGTATTGACGGGCCGGACAATGACGGCTATGCCTTCGGGCGTTTGATCAGTCAAACAACTCAGTCGATCATGAAACACCAATACACTGCCTCGTGTTCGTTGCGTCTGGCCCTGTGCGGGGCCGGCTGGCTGGCCCTCGCCGCGGGCCTCCAGGCCCAACCCTCGTTCGGCGCCCACTACCCCATCGGTGTGGAAGGTCTCAAAGGCGGCAGCGTGCCGCCCCCGGGACTCTACTTGCGCGATTACAACCAGTTCTACATGTCCGACCGGCTCAAGAACTCCGGTGTGGACGACTTCGATCTGCTGGTCTACGCGCAGGCGCCGCGCCTGATCTGGATCACCAACCTCAAGCTGCTCGGAGCTCATTACGGCGCCGATGTGCTTGTGCCCTTCATCTACACCGACCTCGAAGTGCGGACTCCCGACGGGAAGTTCAAGGATAGCACCTTCGGCCTGGGCGACATCTTTGTCGAACCCATCACCCTCTCCTGGCATTGCCAGAAGTTCGATCTGGGTGTCGGCTACGGCTTCTGGGCGCCCACGGGCGACTCCGACCCCGGGCTGAGCACCGCCCCGGGCAAGGGCTACTGGGGCCACATGTTCACCCTCGGCGGCACCTGGTTCCCCGATGCGCAGAAGACCTGGTCGGTCTCGCTGCTCAATCGCTACGAGATCAATCATGAAAGCGACGATTACCCCGCCGCCTCCCACCCGTATTCCATCACCGCGGGCGACGTCTACTCGCTCGAAGCGGGCATCGGCAAGAGCCTGAGCAAGGTGGTCGAGATCGGAGCCGTCGGCTATTACCAACAACAGACCACCAAGGACCGCGGCACCGAGGCCAGCAATGATCTCGATCGCGTCTTCGCCGTCGGACCCGAGATCAGCCTGACCTTCCCCGAAGCCTCCTTCTTTGCCTCCTTGCGCTACCTGTACGAATTCGGCGCCAAATACCGGTCCGAAGGACACACCCTGACCCTCACCCTCACCAAGCGGTTCTGATCCTCGACCCGCTCTATGGAAAAAGTGGTGATCATCGGGACGGGCTGCGCCGGGCTCACGGCTGCGATCTACACCGCGCGCGCCAACCTGAATCCCCTGGTCCTGACCGGGACCATGCCCGGCGGCCTCCTGACCACCACCAGCACCGTCGAAAACTACCCCGGCTTCACGGACGGGATTGACGGTTTCGCCCTCATGGAGGGCATGCAGAAACAGGCGGAGCGCTTTGGCGCACGCATCCAGTTCGGCAACGTCGAGTCTGTGGACCTGGCGACGCGTCCGTTTGCCCTGGCGGTGGATGGCTCCACCGTCAGGGCGGACGCCGTGATTGTCGCGACCGGCGCCGGGCACAGGCATCTGGGCCTCGAGAGCGAGGCCCGGCTCGAAAAGAAGGGCGTGACCTACTGCGCCACCTGCGACGGCGCCCTCCCCATGTTCCGCAACCAGCCCCTGGTGGTCGTGGGAGGCGGCGACTCCGCCTGCGAAGAGGCCCTGTACCTCACGCGATTCGCCTCGGACGTTTATTTAATCCATCGACGCGACCAGTTGCGCGCCTCGAAGATCATGGCTGACCGGGTGCTGGCCCACGCCAAGATCAAACCGGTCTGGGACTCGGTGGTGACCGAGATTCTCGATGTCGCCCAGGACAAGGTCACGGGTGTCCGGCTCAAACAGGTCAAGACGGGGGCGGAGACCCATCTGCCGTGCGGCGGCGTCTTCGTCGCCATCGGCCACGTGCCCAACACACACATCTTCCAGGGACAGCTCGATCTGGATGCCAACGGCTATATCGTTCCCCGGGGCGGCGCCGAGACGAGCGTCCGGGGCGTATTCGTGGCGGGCGATTGCGCGGATCATGTCTATCGCCAGGCGATCACCGCGGCCGGCATGGGCTGCATGGCCGCAATCGAGGCGGAGCGCTACCTGGCCCAATCGGCCCGGTAACCTGTGCGATCCGCCATGAAGGCGCGGACGGCCCAAATCGAGCGACGCACCACGGAAACACAGATTCGTGCCCGCCTGCGGATCGACGGCGAAGGACGGTCGGTTGTCGATACCGGGATCCCGTTCTTCGACCACATGCTCACTCTCTTCGCGCGGCACGCGCTGCTCGATCTGCGACTGCACTGCCGCGGAGACCTTGCCGTGGATGCCCACCACACAGTCGAGGACTGCGGCCTCGTGCTCGGCCAGGCGTTCGCACGCGCCCTCGGCGACAAGAAAGGCATCCGACGCTATGGCGCCGGCTTTGACCCCCGCAATCCTCTCTGGGGCGAGGCCTTCGTTCCGATGGACGAATGCCTGGCGCGATGCGTGATCGATTTTGGCGGGCGCCCCTGCCTGGTCTGGCGCGGATTGGATCGCCTGGCCTACAAGGTCGCGCGCGCCGAGAGGGCGCAGGACATGTCCAGCGCCTTCCGGTTCGGCCTGGCCCGGGAGTTCTTCCAGGCCTTCGCCAACGAAGCCCGCTGCAACCTCCACCTCGAGCTGCTCTACGGCGAGGAGCCGCACCACGTGGCCGAGGCCCTTTTCAAAGCCTTCGCCAAGGCCGTCGACTCCGCCTGCCAGCGCGATCCACGCGCCCCGGGACAACTGCCGACCACCAAGGGCCGGCTCTGAACGGACGCCCCCCGCCCATGCCACGCCCCATCCACCTCGCCCCTGAATATCCATGAGCGGCCGGCCGTCCAAACCGCGGCAGAAACGAATCGAGTATCCCAGCGCCGCTGACGAGGATCTGGTGCGCGCAGCGCAAGGCGGCGACATGGTGGCATTCGAGGAGCTGGTGGGGCGGCACCGCGACAAGGTTTATGCCCGCGCATTCAGCATGATGCGGAATGAGGACGAAGCGATCGATCTTTCACAGGAAGCCTGGGTGAAGGGATGGCAACGGCTGCAGCAGTTCCAGGGAGAGGCCAGCTTCGTCACCTGGATGACCCGAGTTGTCATCAACCTGTGCCTCGACGCCCTGCGCAAGCAGAAACGCCTGCGGACCGAGTCGATCGAGCATATGGACAGCGAGTCGGGCGGTGTGGAACGGCAGATGCCGCCTCTCATCATCAACCCGACCGAGGGGCTGGAACGTCAGGAAGTGCGCCAACGCATCGACCAGGCCATGAGTCAGTTGTCCTATGCGCATCGAACGGTGCTGATTCTCCATGAATTCGAAGGCCTCGAATACAAGGAGATCGCCAAACGCATGGAATGCTCGATCGGCACAATCATGTCGCGGCTCTTTTACGCGCGCCGACGCCTGGCCGCTTTGTTGATGGATCTGAAGCAGGAACGACCAACATGAACCACGAGGCAGCACTGAGAATTCAGGCCTGGGTCGATGGCGAACTGCCCTCGCCCGCAGACCGCGAAGTCGCCGCATGGGTGGAACGTGATCCCGACGCCGCCGCCCTCGCCACCGAGCTGCGTCATGCCCGCTCCGCCCTCCGCGAGGGCGAGCCCGAATACAGTGCCCCGGTCAGCCGCGAGTTCTATTGGTCCGCCATCGAACGTCGGATCGCCAGCCCCCGAACCCCGCAGCCCCAAGCCCCGGCCGCTCCGCCCTTCGCCTGGCTTGCCCGGTGGTTCGTCCCGGCCGGCATCCTCGCCGCCCTCGCCCTGGTCCTGATGCTGCCCGCATTGCGCGACCAATTCGCGCCCCCGGTCAAAAGGGCTTCCGAGGAAGTCGAAAGCCCGCTCGACGACATCAGCTCCGTCACCTTCCGCTCCGAATCGGAAGGGATCACGGTGGTCTGGGTCAACGCCCGCTGATCGCTCCCATGATCTCGTCATTTTCATCGGTCATTCATGGGACGCCATTCCCTTGGGCATCAAGACAGGCATGAACAGAATCATTCTCCACACCCTCCTCTGTGTCGCCGCCTCCCTCTGGTTTCTCGCCGGCACCCCCGCGGTGTCGGGTGCGGACCTGGCCCTCAGGAGCCAGTTGCTCTGGGGCACAGACCAGGAGAAACCCCGGGAATCCACCTATAAGGAAGTCGATCCAAAGGTCAAAGGGAAACTCAGCCGCATCTTCAAGTGGAAACACTACTTCGAGATCAATCAGCAGAAGGTCACCCTCGAGGCCAACGACACAAAACGGCTTAAACTCAGCGCCAAGTGCGAGATCGATGTCCGATTCCTCGACGCACACACACTCGAAATCAAGCTCTACGGCGAGGGGAAATGGACCAAGACCATCCGCCAGTCGGTCGCCGCCCTGAACCGGGGCGAACTCGCCGTTCTGGCAGGCGATGACAAGGACAAATACGGCGACGCCTGGTTCGTTGTCCTGTCGGCGGACAGACCCTGACAGCTCATCCAAACCGTGCTCGAAACCGCCTGACCCCCGGCTCATCCCCGAGGTCAGTCCGACGGAATCTCCCGCGTGCGCGGCTTTCGCAGTTGTCCGAACACCAGGCGGCTGACTTCCTTCGCCTGCGGGACACGGAGCGCAATCGCAAGCCCCCAGTAGACCACCCCCGCCGCCGCCATCGGCACAAACACCTCGCCCAGTTTTTGCGGGAGTGTGGCATGTCCCCACCGCATCCCCCACAGGTGCTGTCCGCTCCAGGCCACCCCCCCCGTCACCGCCGCGATCGCCAGCAGCCTCAGGGCGACGGATCGCAGGGGGATGAAATCGAGTTTCGGCATCTTCTTGCGCAGCGCCCGCATCAGGAGCCAGACATTGACATATGCGGTGATGCTGTTCGCCATGCCCAACCCGAGCTGGCGGAACGGACCGATCAGCCACAGCGAGCAGACCAGATTCAGCACCAGGCAGGCCACGCTGATCTTCATCGGCGTCTGCGTGTCCCCCAGCGCGTAGAACGCCCGCGCCAGGACGTTGACGCTCGAAAAAGCCACAAGGCCCGGGGCCAGACCCGTCAGGGCCATGGCGGCCCGGTGCGTCGAGGACGCGGTGAATTGGCCGCGCTCGAAGAGCAGACGCACCATCGGTTCCGCCAGCGCAAGCAGGAGCGCCGCGGCCAGCAGGTTGACGAAGAGAAGGTACCCCAGGCCCTCCCGCAGGGTGGCGCGGAACTCGGGGTACTTCTTCTCCGCCGCAAGGCCCGAAAGCGTCGGCAACAAGTACGTGGCGAATGAAATCCCCACCACCCCTTGCGGAAACTCCATCAGCCGCACCGCATAGTCGAAGGAAGCCACCAGCGTGCGGTCGACATAGAACGCAATGAACGCGATGATCAGGACATTCAACTGAAATGCCGCAACTCCCACCGTCGCCGGCAGCATCCGGCGCACAACCTCACGCACCGTCGGGTTGTTCCAAGGCCGGATCCAGCGGTACCGAAAGCCGTCCTTGCGCAGCGTCGGCCATTGAAAACCCAGTTGCGCCACCCCCGCGGCCACAACCCCGAGCGCCAGCGCAAAAACCTGGGTCTCCAACTCATCGCCGAATCGCGGCGCCAGCAGCAACACCGCGGCGATCAGGACCACGTTCAGCATTGTCGCGCTCATCGCCGGAACAAAGAAGTAGCCGCGCGCGTTCAACAACCCCATGCAGAGCGCCGCCACGCACACCAACAGAAGATACGGCAGCATCACCTGCAACAGCCTCAGCACCAGCCGCGTGTCTTCCCCAAGAATCGGTATCGGAAACGGAGGAAACACCGCATCGCCGCCCGATGAGAAACGCAGCGAGCCGGCGGCGAGCACCAGGCTCACAATCGCCAGACAGACTCCAACCACGATCGAGGCAAACAGGATCAGTCCCGACAACACCGCGTTCGCGGATTCCCACATCGCCCCTTCCCCTTCCGTCCTCTCCTTTTGCTTGAAGATCGGAATGAATGCCGCCGTCAGCGCCCCTTCGCCCAGCAGCCGTCGGAACAGGTTGGGGGCCTGATACGCCAGCTTGAATGCGCTGGCCACCACCCCGTCTCCCATGAACCCCGCATACACCTGCTCCCGCACCAGGCCCAGCACACGGCTGATCAGCGTGGCAACCCCCATCGCCCCCGACGACTTGAGCATTTGCGACATGCGTGTCCGTGCGCTTTGCGGCCGACGCCCCTTTGCCTCCGCTCTCAGCCGCCCTCCATCCCCACAGCCCGAACCGCCAGACGGTCTCCGTCCTCGGCGATCCTGAATGGGATTCTACCAAGCGCGCCCCGGATGCGCTTTCGCGTGGCCTGCATGTCCTGCCGCAAGGCCCGCGCCAGATGCACGAACAGCACCCTCCCGACCGGCTTGTCCTTCAGATATGCAGCCAGAGGCTCGACGTCCAAGTGAGCCAGCTCGCACACGAGAAGATTCACCGGCTTGCTCAACAAAGGCGACAAATCCTCGACCGCCCCCACATCCGCCGAGTGCGCCACCCGCAACCCGTGCCCCTCGATCAGGAAACCGAAGCTCTCAAACCTTTGAGCGTACTTCGATCCGAAACTCGCCCGCAGTTGGTCCAAATGCGTGGTCGGGCACGGCGTCACCTTCACTCCCCCAACCACCACCGAACGCCGCCCCCTCAGAGCCTTAAACCGCAGGCGGAAGGCCAGCAAGTCCTCGAACACGCAGCCTGCATCCATAAGCCGCTTCACAGGAGAAATCCCGTCCTCGGGCATGTGAACTGTCAGAGCCCGCCGCCGCCCCTCGAGCCAAAAGCTCTGCATCAGCATGAAGAAACCTCCCAAATGATCGAAATGCAGATGCGACAAAAAGGCACATTCGATCAGGTCGTAGCTCCATCCACTCGCCTTCACCGTCCGGCTAACCGATTCGCCGCAGTCGATCAAGAACGCCGTCTGAGGAAACCGGTACAGAAAAGCCGAGTGAGAGCGATCGGCACAGGGCCAACCGTCACCCGTGCCCAGGCAGTTCAGAATCAGGGAATCCATGAGCTGGCGGGATGTTCGCAAATCGGCCGATGATCGCAACAGCAAACAGGACGCGTGCAAGCAAGACGCGAAACAGACAGGCTGGGCGACAGGGGGGCCGTTTCCCCTCGGGAACCTCAGGCGGTCATGGAGTCAGTTGAAGCGCATGCTTGGTCGGCAGAGGGTCGGCAGGGATCGGTTCGTGGTGAGTGCCTGACTGAGCAATGTTGATTATCAATGGCTTGCGATGGGAGCGCGCCGGGAGAGGTTTTTCTGTTCAGTCTGGCACTGGTAGTGCTATCAATTGATATGAAAATTCGTTGACACTCGGAATCGATTGTCTAGAGTGCGCGAACCGTAACCCGAAACGAGTAAAACAAAACCAAAGACCGTATGAGCCGACTACTTCGTAAAAACAAAAACGGGGCTTTCACGCTGATTGAACTATTGGTCGTGATTGCCATCATCGCCATCCTTGCCGGCATGTTGCTGCCCGCGCTTGCCAAGGCCAAGGCCAAGGCGCAAAGGATTAACTGCGCAAACAACCTCAAGCAGGTTGGGATTGCATTCCGTCTGTTCGCCACGGACAACGGGGATCGGTTCCCGATGTCTGTGACCACGAACGAAGGCGGCGTGTCCGACTGGTTGGGCACCAGCCCGAACATGCTGGCCGTGAACACGTATCGCGTGTTCGCCGCGCTCTCGAACGAGTTGGCCACCCCCAAGACCGTGGTCTGCCCGTCTGACAGCGGACGCGTTGCCCCCAGCAACTTCGTCGGTATGGTCAACCTGGCCGACTTCGCCAAGGGCGCCAAGAACGGCGGCGTCAGCTACTTCGTCAACCCTGATGCAGACGAGAGCCGTCCGCAGGTGATTCTCGCCGGTGATCGGAATATCACCAACACCACCCTCAACCCGAGCGTTGGCGGCGGCACGGCCTACAACAAGCAGTCCCCCGGCCTCAAGTGGAACCTCATGGACACCACCATGAAGACCACCGGCTGGTCCACCGCGATGCACAACGGTGCCGGCAACATCGGTTTGTCTGACGGCAGCGTGCAGCAAGTCACCGGAGCCCGCCTGCGCGAGCAGATCAAGAACTCCCAGGAAGATCACTTGCTGCTCTTCCCATACGTTCCTAACAAGAACTAAACCGTTCTCGATCTTTTCAATTCGAAGGCACCCTTTCGGGTGCCTTCTTTTTTTCTAACCCGCATGGCGGTCTTCTGCGACGTCTGACCGCCCTGCGCACTGACGGGGTGCAAAGATGCGGGTTAGCCCTGCAGTCAGCCGAATGATCTCCACCAGCGGTGTCGATGGACGAAAACCCGTCAAGCGCTCCAACTTGTCGACGGATGGTCGACGGCGCCGCATATCCTCGAATCCGGGCGCGTACGCGACATCATAGGGAACGAACTCCAGTTCGGATCTCGACTTGAGAAGTTCTTTCACCAGGAGCGCCAGGTCGCGGATTGTGGTTTCTTCGGTACTGCCGACGTTGAAAACGCCCCCCCAGGCCCCCGGGCAGCCGCCCAGCCGTATCAACGCCTCCACCGTGTCATCGACATACGCGAAGCACCGTGTTTGCAGGCCGTCCCCGAAAAGCCGCAACGGCTGGCCGGCTCGGGCGGCGGCGATCAAGCGAGGCAAGACCATGCCGTATCGCCCCGTCTGCCGCGGGCCAACGGTGTTGAACACGCGCGCAATGATGACCGGCAACCCCCGCTCACGCATGTACGCCAGGGCGAGGAACTCGTCCATGAGCTTCGAGCACGCGTAGCTCCAGCGCCCGAGATTCGGAGGGCCGATCAGCAGATCGTCCTCTTCCCTGAATTCCTCGTTCTGGCTCTTTCCATAAACCTCCGAGGTCGAGGTCAGAAGCAACGGCACCCCGTGCCGTCCGGCCGCCGCCAGGATCGCCTCCGTCTCCTGGATGTTCGTTTCGATGGTCCGAATCGGCGAGCGCACCACGAGATCCACACCGACGGCCGCGGCGAGGTGATAGATCAGCGAGGCCTCGCCTGCCAAGTCAGCCAGACTCGCGCACTGCGAGACCCGCGCCTCGATTACACGTAGACGGGGGTGCCCTTCCACCCGACCCAGATTCGCACGGCTCCCCGTCGAGAAATCGTCAACGATGGTCACGCTCCGCCCCTCCGCGAGAAGGCGCTCAGCCAGGTGCGAGCCGATGAACCCGGCGCCTCCCGTGATGAGGACGCGATCGCCCATGAACGCGCTTTGACCTACTGCCAAATCATCTCCTTGACGGTCTTGGCCGCGGGAATGAACGGCATCACGTGCTCCGTATAGGGCGTGATAACGTCAAGCACATAGGGCTGGTCCGAGTCGAGCATCCTCTGCATCGCCGCCCGCAGGTCGCGCTTGTAAATCACCCTTTCGCACGGAACGCTGAAAGCCTTCGCGATGGCCACGAAATCCGGATAGATTTCCCGCATGTTGTCAGGGTCGCCCAGGTAGGTGTTCCCGCGATTGCCCTGATAAAACCGGTCTTCCCACTGCATCACCATGCCCAGGTGCTGGTTGTTCAAAATGAGCGCCTTTGCCGCAATCCCCTCGATGTGCGCCGTCGCCAACTCCTGCACGTTCATCAGGAATGATCCGTCGCCGTCGATGTCCACAACCTGCCGGTCCGGAAACGCCACTTTGGCGCCCAGCGCCGCCGGATACCCGTAGCCCATCGAACCCAAACCGGCGCTCGTCAGGAATTGGCGGGGATGCCTGAACTGATAGAATTGGCCGGCCCACATCTGGTGCTGCCCCACCCCGGTCGTGATGATCGCCTCGCCCCGGGTCAACTCGCAAAGCAGAGCAACGGCCTCCTGCGGAAGAATCACCTGGCTGAAGTCGCCACCCATGTGATCGCGCACGTGTTGCGATTTGAGCACCTCCTCGGTGATATGATAGCAGAGCGGTGCTTTGGACTTCCATTCCGCGATCTGGCGGTGCCAGGGCTCGTACCTCTTCTGCAAGGGGCGTTTCGCCAGCCGGGCATTGAGCTCGCTCAAGGCAAACCTGATGTCGCTGATCACAGGCAGGTGCACCTTCCGGTTCTTGTTGATCTCCGACGCGTCGATGTCGATGTGCACGATCGTTCCGTGCTCGCAGAACTTGTCCACCTTGCCCGTCACGCGGTCGTCAAACCGCACCCCGAACGCAAGCAGCAAATCGGCCTCGGCAACCGCCCAGTTCGCGTACGCCGTCCCGTGCATCCCCAGCCACTTCAGCGAGAGCGGATCGTCCTCCGGAAAAGCCCCGCACCCCATCAGGGTCGTCGTCACCGGAATGCGCGTCGCCGCCACAAAACGACGCAGTTCGTCCGAAGCGCCGCTGGTGATGATGCCGCCGCCCGCATACACAACCGGACGCTCCGCCTTCTCGATCAACGCGACGATCTCGTCCAGCGCCGCTTCGTCCGCCCGCCGATTCGGATTGTAGCCGCGCAGTTCGATCGAGGACGGGAAGACCGGCTGCGCGCGCTGCTGCTGAATGTCCTTGGGCAGGTCGATCAACACCGGCCCCGGACGCCCGCTCCGGGCGATGTAGAACGCCTCCTTCACAACGCGCGGGATTTCCCCGATACTGGTGATCAGATAGCTGTGCTTCACCACCGGAAGTGTCATCCCGTAGATGTCCGTCTCCTGAAAAGCCCCCTTGCCAATCATCGAACGCACCACTTGGCCGGTGATCGCCACGATCGGCACCGAGTCCATGTACGCGTCGGCTATCCCCGTCACCAGATTCGTGGCGCCAGGACCGCTGGTGGCCATGCAAACCCCCACCCGACCCGTCGCGCGCGCATATCCCTCGGCCGCAAAGGCTCCCCCCTGCTCGTGCCGCGGCAGATAGACCCGGATGTTCTTGGACTTGCACAGGGCTTGATGAATCTCCATGCTGGCGCCGCCAGGATAGGCGAAAATCGCCTCCACACCCTCCCGTTCAAGGCATTTCACCAGAATCTGGCTCCCGAGCAGCGGAGCGGAAGACTCGGGCGCGGCCTTGGGAGTGCTTCCCGCGCCGTCACGCCCGATGGGGCGAACCGGAGTCCGGGTCCGCGCCAAGGAGGCGGCGGTCTCGGGCGCGGTCTTGGAAGTGTCGCCAGATGGAGGCGTGTTGCGGGCTGTTGTCTTGGGGTGTCTGTTCATGTATTTCTACGCTTGTAGCGACCGGGGTCCGGGTAACAAAAAACCCACGACCGTCGGCCAGCCGTGGGTGGTTTGTCGAAATCCTCTTAAGCACGACAAAACCCCGCGGCATCGCCGCTTACGACGACGACCAGCAACAGGTTTTGTCCTGCATTCCGTAACATACGCCGACACATTAGGGAAATCCCCCAACCCAGTCAAGCGACGATTATGGACCGTTTTTCAGTCTTTCAGTCGTTCGATCCTCGGGAAATAGAGCCAGAGATGGCCCAGATCGTCGTCCTCGCCGAAAACGATCTGGCCGTCGCGTCCAACCACAGCATCGCCAAACAAATAGCCGTAACGCCGCCTCTCGAGCACCGACACCGCCACCCCTAAATCCGACACCGCCCGCGCCGCGGGATTGTAACAGAACATCCTCGCCATCTCGCTCCCGCAAAAACCGAACACCCGGCCGTCGTGCGTGACCGCCATCGGACCGACCGGCGCCAGCGCGGTCAGGCCCAAAACAGGACTGAATCCTCGATCTTCGTCCAGCGCAAACAGCCTGCCCTGACCGTCCGCCGTGTAGAGCAGCCCGCTCCGATTGTCACGGGCCCAGGTCATCGGCGACTTGTCCCAGACACCCTCGGGCAACTTCAACGCGTGGCGCGTGATGGTCCGCGACGCCGTGTCGTAACGCCAGAGATCACCCGGTCCGTCTTGTCCGAACACCCTGCCTCTCGACCCAACGGCAATGCGTCCGGCACCGGCGACCGGACCCACGATCGCAATCGTCCCCGTGTCAACGTCCACCGTGAAAAGCGCGCCTGTGGTGATGCCCACAATCGAACCGCCCCCATCGGCCACGGCGTGGACGATCCGTTCGCCGTTCACCGGACCGAGATCCCGCAGCGGCGGACGCCCGAATCCCCACTCCTGAATCAGATCGAACGGCAATCCCTGCAACTCTCCGGTGATCACCCGCCCGCCGCCCGCGCCGTTGACACAGGCGGCAAACCGTGTCTTGCCGCAGCAGACCGCCGCGCAATGGTCGGCCCCCTCGATTGCCCCCCGATCAAAAACAATCCCCGTCACGCCATGAAAGATGCCGACAAACAGATGCGCCGCACGCCCGCTGGTCCCGCCGTAGATCATTCCATCTCCGGACACGGCCAGGGCGGTGATATGGCTTTCGTCCGCCGGTATCGGAGTGCTGGCGCCAGGGAAACAGGTCGGAAAGGCCGCCATTGTCCCTTCCTTCATGAACGTTCCGTGGACAATCTCGTCGACAACGGCTCGCGCCTCGGGCGAGTTCATGTCGTATCGCTTCCTCGGTTTCTCGCTCATAAGATTCTCACCCCCAAATCCGGATCGGCAAATGCGCGTTTTCCTTCCTGCGCGACGCGGGCAGGTGCACCTGGAAGATGCCCACCGGTTTCGTGCCGACGACGCCGAAGAACAGATTCCCGTTATGATCGACCGCGCCGCGCGACACGTACTGGGCCGGGTGGGTCGGATGCTCGAGAATGGCGACCTCGGTGCGCTCAAGCGTCTTCGGGTTCAGCCGCCAGACCACACCCTCCCGCGGATGCCCGCTCTCGAGCTTGGGCTGGTAGACAGGATCGCGCCAGCGCGATGCCACATAGTACAACTGGCCATCCCCAGCGAAGACCAATCCGCCGCAGTGATCGATGAATGTGTCCACCGGAATGCTCGAATCGCGGTCCTGCGTCGCCGGACCCAAATCCTCGACTCGCGGCCACGGACCTTCGTTGGGCCAGACCCGCATCAGGCGCGGATGGGCGATCCACGTCACCGCGAAGACGCTCTCCCCGTCCGGTGCCGCCGCCACGTCGTAGAACACGCTGTGCCAGCCGGTCTGGAATTGCGGGTTGTGCGGCAGCACGAAGGGCGAACGCTCGAGCCGGTCCGTCTCCGGATCGTAGCGCACCAGATGCCCGTAGTCGTCGGTGGTCCAGACGCGATGTTTCCGGTCGAGAAAGAGGGCCTGGGCGTTGATCGACCCGATGCGACCCGCGTCCCGCCGCGCCCGTGTACGCGTGTCGTAAATGATGAAGTGATCCCGCGGATAGCTCAACGCATAGAGCAGATGGCGCTCCTCGTCATGCAGCAGGCAGCGGCAACCCTCCTTCGGGATCATCGTGTCCCACCACAACACCTCGTCCTTGCGCGTGTCGAATGCCAGCAGCGCGCTCCCTCGAAAACAGCGCTCGGGATCGTGCCACGAACGCCACGGCGAGTAAGCCGGCTGGTCAATGGGCGGCCCCGACAGATGCGTTGCCATGTACAACACCCCGTCCGCCATCGAGGGCGCGAAGCTGTAGTGAATCTTGCACTGCGTCGCTCGCCCGGAATCGCTCGGGTCCTCGACCATCTCGTCCAACGCAAACAGATAATCGAGCGTGTCCTTCTCCTCGTTGTAGCGCGCCACTTTCACGACGCCGCCCGGAACACTCTCGGCGCATGCCGCCGCATAAATCCGACCGTCCGGGCCAGTCGACAACGACCAGCACGTGTCGGCATCCGGATGGCCCGTGAACGGATACCACGAGTTGCGGTAGGGCCGCGGCTCGCCGTCCGCGCCGGTGTGTTCGCCCGTCCCGAGTTTCCCCGCCATCCCGGGCAGAGCCAGCCAAGTCCCCGCGGCCAACGCGCCGCCTTTCAAAAAGTCCCTTCGCTTCAGTTTGCCTGCCATAACGCGCCTCCAGAGGATGTCCGCCCGACCCTGCCACCAACCTCGTCCGCTGCCAAGGGCAATGCGCGTTCAACCGCGGTCGCCGGTGCATCTCAGAAATCGGCGAGCAACTGGCCTCGCGGAGGGAACTGGTGACACACTGCGCAAGATGCGTCGGCGCCAAAGGGCTCAAACCATAGGATTGTTATCTGGGCGGGAGTGTCGCCCGGTTCGTGATGCGCGATTGTCAACTCAGACGCGATCCTCTGGTTCGAGGCGCGCGGACGGGGTCGAGCCCGATCGACCACTCGAAAAACAGGGTCCCCCCCGGAGTTCCGAAGCCTTACATAGAGGTTCTCACCGTGTCGCTGTTTGAGAGGCTAGGCAGCAAACCTATTCCTTCGAGGCGCCGCCATTGTGCTTGGGAGCGATAGACGCCAGTCCGGTCATCGTGAGCAGCGGCAGAACGACGAACCTCTCATCGTCATCATAAACGGTGACAAACGTCCCCTTGGGGGAAATCGATATGTAATCCCTGTGTGGCACCGCATACTCGCGGCCATCCGCCATCCGGAGCGTGAACGCCGCACCGCTCTCTATGGCTGACTCGATCTGGCTTCGCGTCATGAATCACTGCTACGCTGCCAGGCATGTGTACGCAAGCGCTTTCTTCCGGCCAACGCCCGGGTGAGACACGGCTACCGAGCCACCACGGCAGTCACCAAGCCCGGCCATAGAAGCGAGTGATGGGGTCTCCGGGTCCGTCGAGTATCTCATGGGATACACTCCCTCCCTCGGGCTTCGCATCTGGCCCGATGGCACTCCCGCCAAAACCGGAATCAATTTTTGCACAGACCCCAAGTCAAGCTCGCCGAATTTTCTCCTTTCCTGTCCGCTCCCAGGCGACACCATGCGGTCGCTCCGGCACGCAAGCACGGCGGGACGAGGCCGCCGTTCTTTGCCCAGGAGCCAGGAGAGCGTATGGATTTGAAAAGAACGAAAGCCCTTGTGACGCTGCTGATCGCGCTTGGCGCTGCCAATGCCGGCCCCGGCGTCAACGCCACCGCAAGTTCGAGCACGCCCCTGGCCAAACCGAATATCATCGTGATCATGGCCGATGACCTCGGCTACGGCGATGTGTCATGCTATGGCGCCACCGCCGTCCAGACGCCCGCCATCGACCGCCTGGCACGCGAAGGGGTGCGCTTCACCAGCGGCTACTGCTCCGCCTCAACCTGCACCCCCACCCGCTACTCCTTCCTGACAGGCACGTACGCGTTCCGCCAGAAGGGAACCGGTATCGCCCCGCCCAACGGCCCGGCCCTGATCAAGCCCGGCACCGAGACTCTGCCAGCCATCCTCAAACGCGCCGGATACACAACGGCTGTGATCGGGAAATGGCACCTCGGCCTCGGCGCCCCGGCACCCGATTGGAATGGCGAACTCGTGCCCGGCCCGCTCGAGATCGGATTCGATTACTGTTTCCTGCTGCCAACCACCAACGACCGCGTCCCCCAGGTCTATGTCGAGAATCACCGGGTAAAAAACCTCGACCCGGACGATCCCCTGTGGGTGGGCAACCAGAAACCCGACCCCGATCACCCCACAGGCGTGAGCCATCGACACACGCTCCGGATGGACTGGTCTCATGGACACAACCAGAGCATCCACAACGGGATCGGACGCATCGGATTCTACACCGGCGGCATGAAGGCGCGCTTCCGGGACGAAGACCTCGCCGATGCCTGGGTTCAACAGGCCCAGTGCTGGATCGAGCAGAACCGCAATCGCCCCTTCTTCCTGTTCTTCGCCTCGCACGACATCCATGTCCCGCGAATGCCGCATGAGCGGTTCCAGGGAAAGACCAGCCTCGGCTATCGCGGCGACGCGATCATCGAGCTCGACTGGTGTGTCGAGCAATTGCTGAGAACCCTCGACCGCCTCGAATTGGCGGAGAAGACGCTCGTGGTGTTCTGCTCCGACAACGGACCCGTGCTCGATGACGGCTACAAGGACGGCGCCGTCGAGAAACTGGGCAGCCACCGGCCCGCCGGCCCCTTCAGCGGCGGCAAATACAGCGTGCTCGAAGGCGGCACGCGCATCCCGTTTATCACCCGTTGGAAAGGCCGCATCACCCCGCGCGTCTCCGACGAAATCGTCTGTACGATCGATCTCGCGGCCAGTTTTGCCGCGCTCACCGGCCAGACCCCTGCGGCGGGTGGCTGCCTGGACAGCTTCAATGTCCTGGACGCGCTGCTGGGCGAACCACGCGCCCGCGGACGCGATCACCTGCTCCAGCAGAGCAACGACGGCACCAACCTGGGCCTCCGGGTCGGAGACTGGAAACTCGTCCGCCTCAGGAACCGCGACAAAAGCCAGGCCACCGTCACGCTCGAGCCCCACCAACCGCCCGCCGGCACCTTCGGTCTCTACCATCTGGGGCGCGACCCGGGCGAACAAAACGATCTCTCGACCCAGCATCCCTCCGAGCTGAAGCGATTGCAGAATCTCATGGAAACGTTCACGACCGACGCTCGCAGCCGGGCAGGGAACGGCTCAGTCGAAGCGTTTGGCAGAGCCAGTGCGGACCCGAGCAGTGCTGGGAATTCTGCAAGGCCTCGCACGTTGTGATGTGGGAACTGAGATTTCGTTTGGCTTGCGTTTAGAAAACGAATATTCAAGGGAACAGAAACACAAACAACAGGTGAACAATCGAACGTCCAAGAATCAACATGAAACGTCAGCACTTCTTACGGCTCATCCGGACTGTCGGGTGCTGCATGCTGCTCTCCTGGATTGGCGCCCATGCCGCCACCATCACCCTGACCGGAACCGTCCGTGACTTCAACGATACCCACCCCGATTTCGAAGGCTCGATTGGAGGACACCAGCCTGGCCAGGTCGAGTCGGCCTTGGGGATCGACAAGAAACCGATCTGGAGGAGTCCGGCAAAGTCGGGTTTTACGACAGCAGATAACTTCAACCAATGGTACAACAACGTTGCTGGCGTGAACCTTGCCGCGCCCCTGTCACTCACTCTCGACAACACGATCACTCCCGATCCGAATGTGTACACCTTCACAGACTCGGATTTCTTTCCGATCGACAACGAGCTTTTCGGGAATCAGGGACGCAACCACAACTTCCATTTCACCTACGAACTCCATTCCAGTTTCACCTATGCCGGAGGCGAGATGTTCCAGTTCACCGGTGACGATGATCTCTGGGTGTTCATCAATAAGTCACTGGTTATTGACCTGGGGGGCGTCCACGGCGCCATCTCCGGCTCCGTGAATCTTGACACACTGGGCTTGACTCCCGGTGGAACTTACGATTTTGACCTGTTCTTTGCGGAGCGGCACACCACGCAATCCAATTTCCGGATCGATACTTCGATCATCCTGGTTCCCGAACCCGCGGGCTGCGCCCTTTTGACAGCGGCAGCGCTCTGCGGCTTCGCTTCCTGGCGCCGTCCGTCTCCCCGCTCCAAGAGGCATTAAAACACCCGCGTGTCTGATAAGAGAGTCGATCTGGCGCGGGCAGGGCGCCGGGTAACAGCCAGCCCGCACCATTGCGGTCTGTTCAAATCAACCCCGACCCCGAGTTGAAGCATTTCAAGGCCATTGCGGCAATGGCGCTCAACCGCGTCATAGGCCGAGACCATCGCATCCCCTGGCATCTCCCGGACGATTTCCGCTGGTTCAAGCGCCTCACCACGGGGCATGTGCTGGTGATGGGCCGCCGGACCTTCGAGTCGATCGGCCGACCGCTCCCCGGTCGCGAGACCATCGTTCTGAGCCGTTCCCGTTTCCAGTTCCCCGGTGTCCGGACGGTGTCCGACCTCGCATCGCTCGATCCGGCCTCGGACCCGCGCGATTTCTTCATCTGTGGCGGCGCGGAAATCTACGCGCAGACGCTGCCCCGATGCTCGGACCTCTACCTGACTCTCGTGTTGCGTGACATCGACGGCGACACATTCTTCCCGCCGTTCGAGGATCGGTTCGATCTGGCAAAGACCCTCGAGACAAACTCCGATTTCGAGATTCGCCACTACGTCAACCGCGCGCTCGTTTGACCCCAATTCGGCCGCGTCGTCTCGATGTCCACGGACCGCGCCGCGCCCCGCCGCATCCCAAATCCCATCCTGGCGGGTAACCTCCCGGAGCGCTGCCTCCAGGAGGTCGTGTCCCGCAATCCGCGCGCGCCCTCCCCGCTCGAGCGCCGTGCGACCTTTCCCGGCTTCGCGGGGTTACGGACGTTCATCTGGGAGCTTCCGGCTGCCAGCCAACCGCTACTGGCCGGGGGAAACGCTCGACGCGCTCGAAATCTGCCGAAGTCGGTGGTTTTAGCCCACAGACCCTAAGGGTCTCGAGAATGCCTCGCCGAAGAGCATCAGCCTGCAGAGTGTCGGCAATGTTGCCGAGTTTGCAGCCGCGGTCCGTGTCCTCCGCCGCGTGGCGGCTGGGCCGGTCGTTTTTTTGGGCGTGCGCGGACCCGGTCAACCGTTAGAATCAGCCCATGGAAACTCGCACTGCCTCGCCGTCGACCGATAGCCTGCGCACTCTGCCCGGAGACGATCTGCGCCAGATCATGTGGCGCTTCGCCGATCGCTATGATCTGCAGATGCTCGTCCAGTCGTCCCGCCAGGTGGCCCGCGGACCCGTTGCCCGCCTCGTCGCAAACGGAGGGCGCAACGCCCACGACTGGACGCCCGAAAAGGCCGCCCTGCTGCCTGCCTTTGACGAAAGCGGGATCACCGCCGCCTTTCTCGATCCCGACCACGGCGGGTTCATCCAGGGCCCCAAGAATCTCGCGCTGGCCTTGATCGCATTCGAGTTGTCCTGGGTCGACGCGGGCGCGGCGACGTGCAGCCTCGCCGGCAACCTGGGCCTCGCGCCGATTCACGAGCGCGGCACACCCGAGCAGCGCGCCCGCTATCTGGCCGGCGCAATGCCCGTGCAGCCGGGTGAAGACCGCCGCCAAGTCCGCGCCGCCTTTGCCCTGACCGAGCCTCTGCCATTCGTTGGGGTAGAGACCGGAATGCTGGCCGGGCGGGTGCGAGTTGCGGACTGGCCGGCGGGCCAGGAACCGGTTCTCCAGGTCGAGAAGCGGGGCCGGTTCATCACGAACATGGGCTTTGCGAACGTGGTGACGGCGGCGGTTGAGTCGGGCGATCCCCGCATCAAGGGCAGTTGCCTGGTGATCCTCGAAGAAGGCGATCCGGGGACCTGGGACCGTGGCACGCCCACCAAGAAGCTCGTCCACCAACTCTCCTCGACCACCGACCCCGTCTTCAGCCTGCGCGTGCCGGCAAACCGGATTGTGGGCGGGTACACAGTCAAGGACGGCGTCGTCATCCCGAACTACTCGCACAGCGAAGTGATCGAAGCCGTGTTCCGACGCACCCGCGTCACCGTGGGCCTCATGACCGCCGCCAAACTGCTGTCCGCAATCGAGCCGATCATGGCCTACCAACGGCGCCGGTTCCGCGGCGGCGAAGGCGCGCCCGGCACGCCGCGTTACGAACTCGGTCTTCAACAGAAGCAGGATACCGTCCAGCGCCTTGTCGACATCTGGGCCGCCGGCGAGGCCAGCGCATCGCTCGGGTTCGCCGCAGCCCGAATCTTCGATGAACTCGATCCGCTCGAAAAACAACGCGACGCCTACCTCGCCGAGAAGAAGCTGACCGGACGCGCCGCGTTCAAGGCCCTCGCGGCGACGCACACCGACGCTCTCGAGTATCTCGCCCTTTGCGGCCAGCCGGACGACCGCCGCGACAGCGCCCGCTTCGCCGCCCTGCGCGATCAACCGTTGGTCCGGTTCGTCCTCCTCGATGCGCTGGCCAACGTCCTCTGCCCGGCCTGCAAGCTATGGAACACCGGACACGGCGCCACCATGATGCGCGAGGCCGTCAGCCTCATGGGCGGTTACGGCGTCACGGAAGACTGCCCCGGCTTCCTGGGTCAGAAGTGGATGGACGCCCAGCTCGAAGCCACCTACGAGGGCCCGGAGGCCGTGCAGCGCCTCCAGCTCTCGATCACAATGACCAATCCACTCTTCCTCGCCCAGTTCCGGCAGTGGATCGTCGAGATGCGCCAAATCGCCTCGGACCGCCCCGGCACCGGGGCCTGCACCCTGGCCACCGCCATGAGCCTCTGGCTCTGGACCCTCGAACACGTGCAGAAGGCGACCGATGCCGACGGCGACAAGCTCTATCACAAGACACGCCAGGGCGTGACGTTCCCACTGGCCGACGCCCTCTGCTGGCTCCTCGCCGCCCGCCAGTTCATCCTCGATGTCATCGAACTCGACACCCAGGGCGCCGCTAACCCGGCACTCGCCGAAGGGTTGCCGGGCTTCGTCCGCTTCTTCACCGACCTCTGCCACGTCCAAAGCGCCCGCGCAGCCGGCGAGACCGGACGCATCGCCGCCGAAATCGTGTTCGGCTACAACCGCCACCCTGCCTGGACGGCCGAGGCTTGCCACGCCTGTTACGGCGAGGATGAACTCGCCTCGCTCGAAGCCATCATCCCCGGCATTCAAAGCTCCGCACGCGCCTGCTCCGATGTCACGGAGCCCGGCGACGCGCACCCGCGCAAGGCCGGTCCCTGCGCCGCCGGCGCCGGCCTCGAACCGTTCCTGCGCCTGCGGACCAAGCTCGACGGATGCCTCACCGGCTGCCGCCTCGCCAAAGACCGCGCCGCCGAAGCCCTGACCCAAACCATGATCCCGGAAGCCCTTGACTATCCGATCTGATCTGATGAGAACGCGCGTGATGTTGTTGGCCGGCTGGCTCCTGGCGGCCGGAAGTGTCGTCAATGCCCAGGACCCGATTGACCTGGGCACCCGGCGCGAGTTGATGGTCGACCGGTTCCTGATCGAGCGGCTCGAGGGCCTCGAACTGCGGCTGCATCACCCACCAGACCCAACCGTACTTCCGGGCGCCGCACATCTACATCGCCACCGCGGCGCGATTCAACCCGGGGCGCCGCGCTCTCACCGACGCGCAGGTCGAGGCGCTCGAACTGGAAAACCCCCGCAATTACGGCGGCCTCAAGAACGACGATTCCGACGCCGTCCTGCTCACCAGCCGCGGCGGCACGCGCTATGACCGGACCTTCCTCGAGAGCTTCATCCGGCCCGGACCCGACCCTCGCAACTGGGTCGCTCGCGCCAATTACCCCGCATTGGGCGTGGTCCCGACCGGCCCCATCGAGATGTCTCTCTACATCGTCCGCCACTACGGGCAACCGTCCATCTTCATCGAACGCCTCACACTGCGCCCCGACGGGTTCGCCTCCGCCCATGCTTCCTACAAGGGCGGCGCGCTGATCACCAGGCCGCTGCGGTTCTCCGGACGCGAACTCGAAGTCAACCTGTCAACCAGCGCGGCCGGCTTTCTCCGTGTGGAAATCCAGAATCCCGAGGGCAATCCCCTGCCCGGATTCGCCCTGAACGACTGCCCCGAGATCATCGGCGATCAGATCGACCGGATTGTGAAGTGGACGCGCGGCAGCGATCTCAGCGCGCTTGCCGGACGCCCCGTCCGCCTCAAATTCGCGTTGAAGGACGCCGATCTCTACGCGTTCCGGTTTCGTCCAGCGCAGCCGTTCCAATAAGCGGCCCCTCAACGCACCCAGGGTGCCTGGCGCAAGGCCTCGGTCTTCTTATCGATCTGGAAGAGCCGGCGCGCATTCCCGCGGAGAATGGGCTCGACCAGATCGAGAGCCTCGTCCAAAGACAGCCAGCCTTCACCGACCAGTTCCCATAAAGCACGCGCGAGGCCGCGGCGCGCCAGAGCGGCGTGTCCGAGCACCGGCTCGACGGGGATGTAATCGCCGCCAAAGGGAAGCAGCTTGTTGGCCGGCGCGGTCACAAGGTGTTTCTTGACGTAATCCTTCGCGGCGATGGGGTTGATGATCCAGGCCCAGCACATGTCGACCCAGGCATTGGACCAGTGCTTGGCCACGGCGAGCAGGTCTTCGTAGAAGGGATAGCAAATGTGCATGAAGACGAATTGCGTGTCGCGGGACAGCCGGCACAATTCGCCCGCCGACGCCGCGTTCCGCGCCAAGCGCTCCAGCGGCATCCAGCTCTGCCCGGCATAGTAGCCGGTGTGCAGTTTCACCGGCAGACCGTGCCGCGTCGCCTGATCCACTGCATACCAGAACAGGTGATCCTGCATGAGCTTGCGCTCCTCGGCGGTGACCGTCTCCTTGTCGAGCACGCGCTTGAAGACCGGGGCGGCCTGCTCCGGCGGCACACGCGCGTAATCGATGTCGCGGCTGTAGGCATCCTGCGACTTCACCGCCACCGCGTACTTCGCGTAGCGGTCAAACCACCAGTCGATGACCCTGTGCCAGTCGGACAACGCCTTCACCTCGATCCCCGAAGGCCGCCCGTATTGCTCGATACTGGGGCCGGCGAACATGCCCACGATGCTCAAGTCCTGCATCAGCAGAGTCGGGGAGACCGATTCCTTGAATGGCGCTCCGAAAATGCAGTTGACCTGGCACGACTCGATGTTTGCGCGGTCGCGGAGAATGCGCTCATAGAAACCGGCGCAGCGCGTCTTCTCGTATTCGGCCTGGACTCTCTCGACAGTCGCCGCGGATAGGTCGTCCACCCCGTACAACTCGCGAATTGCGATGCGAACCGCCTGGGCGTAACCGGTATGCTTGACCCGCGGCCAGTATGGCGCAAGAAGCGTCCACTTGGCGGCCGGCTCGACCTCCGCCGAGAGAAACCGGTCTAGATCCGACCGCGGCATGCCGGCCGTGAGCAGGTCCGAATCGAGGTAATGACTCAACAACAACGCCCAGTCATCACACCGTACTCCGGCTTGTCCGGCGCCCCGCAAACGTTCCGGTTCGTCAATCAGGTGTTCGTGGGTGTCAATGAGGGGCGTTTGATTCACTCGTTCGGCAATGAGCTGGCGGGCATTGCCGGAGCGGGCAGCGGCGCGGCGGGTAGGCGCGGGCTGATCCGTTTCCGCGGCCCGGGCGGCGGCGACGCCCGCCAGCGCTGCGCCGGCGGCGCTCAATCGGGCGATCACAGCACGACGGGAGAGGAACATGCGTGGCTTCATAGTGGGTCGCAGCATGCACTCCAGCCGCCTGCCGCGCAAGCCCGCCGCCGCCTTTCGCCTTGGCACTGCGCCCTGGCGCCGTTTAAATCGCATCCGCCTTTGCTGCCATGAACGTCAACCTCGCCTATGGTCAGGGAAACCTGACAGTGGATCTCCCAGACAATCGCACCACAGTGATCACACCGGCCCATCGCCCGGGTCTGCCCGACGAGCGGGCCGCCGTGCTGGGCGCGCTGCGCCAACCGATCGGGTGCCTGCCCCTCAGCCAGTGGCTACGACCCTCGGCCCGGGTTTGTGTTGTGTTCACGGACATGACGCGCGCCACACCGAACGATCGGCTCATCCCTTGGCTTCTCGACGAGCTGGATGGGATTCCGCGCGACCAGATCACGCTCCTGAACGCAACGGGCACGCACCGGCCCAACACGCCCGAGGAACTCGAGCGCATGCTCGGCTCCGCGGTGACGCGAAACTACCGCGTCGTCAATCACGAGTGCGAGAACACCGCGATGCTGGTCCAATGTGGCAAAACGTGCGACGGCACCCCCGCCCTGCTCAATCGACACCTCGTCGAGGCGGACGTGCGGATCGTCACCGGCTTCATCGAGCCCCATTTCTTCGCCGGATTCAGCGGCGGACCCAAGGGCATCATGCCCGGCGTCGCAGGCCTGGCGACCGTCATGAGCAACCATGGCGCCAGAAACATCGGCGATCCCCAGGCCACCTTCGGCATCACGGAAGGCAATCCCCTGTGGGAGGACTTCCGCCGCATTGCGCTTCGGGTCGGCCCGAGCTTCCTCCTGAACGTCGCGCTGAACGAACAGCGCCAGATCACCGGCGTGTTCGCCGGCGATCTCATCGCCGCGCACCAGATCGGCTGCGAGTTCGTCCGGCAATCCGCCATGCAGCGTGTCGAGGCACCGTTCGACATCGTCGTCACCACCAACAGCGGCTACCCCCTCGATCTCAACCTCTATCAAGGCGTCAAAGGTCTCAGCGCCGGGGCCAGGATTGTGAAGACGGGCGGCACTCTCATCCTGGCCTGCGAATGCCGCGAGGGCATTCCCTCGAACAGCCCCCTGGACCGCCTCTTGCGCAGCGCGTCGAGTCCGGAGGCGATCCTGACCATGCTGGCGACGCCCGGGCCCGTGCGCGCCGAACAGTGGCAGGCCCAGATCCAGGCCCTGATCCAGCGCCGGGCTTCGGTCCTCCTTTACAGCTCGCTCTCCGACGAACTCACACGGGCCGCCTTCTTCAACCCGTGCCGCGACATCGGCGCCACTGTGGCACAAAAACTCGCCGAACTCGGCCCGGACGCCCGGGTCGCCGTCCTGCCCCAGGGACCGCTGACGATTCCTTACCTTGCATAAGCTTGTCACGACGCCCGGCTTTCGACTAGAAACACAGCTATGAACCGCCGCACATTCCTCCAAACCGCCGGGCTCGGCGCCGCCGGTCTCGTGTTCGCACCCCGCAGCACCTACGCCGAGGAATTCGCCGACCTCAAGAAGCGCGTGGGCCTCATCGGCACCGGCTGGTACGGCAAATGCGATTTGCTCCGCCTCATCCAGGTCGCGCCGGTCGAAGTGGTGTCGCTGTGCGACGTCGACAAACGGATGGTGGCGGAGGCGGCGGAGATCGTGGCCGGGCGCCAGAAATCCGGGCGTACGCCCCGCACCTACGGCGACTACCGGGACATGCTCAAAGAAAAGGACCTCGACATCGTGCTCGTCGGGACGCCCGACCATTGGCACGCCCTGGCCAGCATCGCCGCCATGAACGCCGGCGCCGATGTTTGGGTGCAAAAGCCGATCAGCGTCGATGTCGCCGAAGGCCAGGCCATGCTCGCCACCGCCCGCAAACTCAACAGAGTCGTCCAGGTCGGCACTCAGCGGCGCAGCACGCCCCACCTCATTGAAGCGCGCGACCGTGTCCTCCGCGAAGGTCTCCTGGGCAAGATCAGTCACGTCGATATCTGCTGCTACTGGCACATGCGCGCCCGCGGCAACCCGCCCGACATCGCGCCCCCCGAGCATCTCGACTACGAACTGTGGACCGGCCCGGCCCCAATGCGCCCGTTCTGTCAATGGACCCATCCGCGCGGCTGGCGCGCCTTCATGGAGTACGGCAACGGCATCGTCGGCGACATGTGCATCCACATGTACGACATGGTGCGTTGGATGCTCGGCCTGGGCTGGCCGCGGAGCATCAGTTCCTCCGGCGGCATCCTCGTGGACAAAGCCAGCAAGGCCAATATCTCCGACACCCAGACCGCGATCTTCGACCACGGCGACCTCCAGGTCGTCTGGACCCATCGCACCTGGGGCGACGCCGTCGACCCCAAGTACCCCTGGAGCGCCACATTCTATGGCGACAAAGGCACCCTCAAGACCAGCGTCTTCAGCTACGACTTCTTCCCCCGAGACCAGGACAAAGCCGCTGCCCACGGCGAACCACTCTACGAATACGACAAGTATCCCGAGGACCAGACCGAGAAAGACCTCGAAAAACACTGCGCCTCTGCCATCCGTTGGCATATGCGCGACTTTCTCGCCGCGATTGTCTCGCGCGGGCGCCCCGTAGCCGACATCGAGCAGGGGCATATCTCGAGCGCTTCAAGCATCATGGCCAACCTCTCGATGCAATTGGGCCGGTCCATCGCATGGGACCCCGCGCTCCAACAAGTGGCAGGCGATGCCGAAGCCAACCGCCTCCTGCGGCGCCCGTACCGCGCTCCGTGGATGCACCCGGAAGTTGAGAGTTGAGAGTTGGAAGTTGGAAGTTGGAACCCGAACACGCTCTGTTTCCCAACTTCCAACCGATTGCCTGTCGAATGATTCCTGTTTTCGCATGAACCGTTCCCCCATCCGTGTCGCCGTCACCGGCGCCGCCGGGCAGATCGGATACGCCCTCTTGTTCCGCATCGCCTCCGGGGCCCTCTTCGGTCCCAAACAACCTGTCATCCTCCATTTGATTGAAATCGAGCCCGCCTTGAGCGCGCTCGAGGGCGTGGTCATGGAACTGGACGACTGCGCCTTCCCCCTGCTCAAAGGGGTCGTTCCCACCGCGGACCTCGATAACGGCTTCCGGAACGTCGATTGGGCCTTGCTGGTCGGCAGCGTGCCGCGCAAGCAGGGCATGGAACGTAAAGACCTCATCGGCATCAATGGACGCATCTTCGTCGGCCAGGGCCGGGCCATCCAGAAAAACGCCGCCTCCGATGTCCGCGTCCTTGTGGTCGGCAACCCCTGCAACACCAATTGCCTCATTTGCATGCGCAATGCCCCGGACGTGCCGCCCAACCGCTTCTTCGCCATGACCCGCCTCGACGAGAACCGCGCGAAGTCGCAACTGGCGCGCAAGGCCGGCGTCGATGTCACCGCCGTCACCAACATGACGATCTGGGGCAATCACTCCGCGACCCAGTACCCGGATTTCCAAAACGCCCGGATCGGCGGCAGACCGGCAACCCAGGTGATCGCGGACGATGCCTGGTTGAAAGGTGAGTTCATAGCCAGTGTCCAACAGCGCGGCGCCGCCATCATCAAGACCCGGGGTGCCTCGAGTGCCGCCAGCGCCGCAAACGCCGCCATCGACACAGTCCGCTCCCTGCTCGAACCGACACCGCCGGGAGACTGGCACAGCGTTTGTGTCTGCTCGGACGGCAGCTACGGCGTCGAGCCCGGCCTGATCAGCTCCTTCCCGGTCCGCGTCCAGGACGGGAACTGGGACATCGTCCCGGGAGTGTCTCTCGACGAATTCGGTCGATCGAGGCTCGATATCACGATCCGCGAACTCGAAGAAGAACGCGCGATGGTCGCCGGCCTGTTCAATGGGGTCGCATCTAAATAGTTGACAATTAGTGCAGGGCTCTGCTCCAGGCCTATGGCGCGCGCCACGGAGGAGCGCTGTTCCCGGATCATGCGGAGCACAAACGCGCTGATGCGAAGCTCGGGAGTGTATTGTCGACTGTTTAGATGCGACCGCATTTAGAAAGACCGGGGTGGCCGTACTTCTCGGTCGCGAGCTGTTCGGCCCGTCGGCGCAGGGCCGCCGGCACCGCGAACGGACTCCACCGCACAGACCAGTCTTCCGCCGCCGCCTGCCGCATCGCCGCCCGCCACGCGCGCCGCGCCGGGGCGCCGGGCGGCGGCTGGATCGAGCCTTGAATCAAGAGACCGTTGCGGGTGCGGCGCTGCGCCGCACCGGCGATCTTGGCACCGTCGCGCAGCACGTCGAACTGCTCGGCGCGAACGAAGCATTGACCGGGCGCTCCAGTGCGGGCGGCGGCGGCCAGGTCTGTCCGCCATCCAAGCCGGTCAAAGGCGCGCCGCAGCCAATCATGGACACGCCGGTAGCTCTCCCGGGCCCGCAGTCGGTACCAGTCGTGCATGGGCGGCACGACAACCGTGTAGGTGTAATCGCGCTCGTGCGGCACGAGTCCGCCGCCGGTCGGGCGGCGGATGAGCGGGCGGAGCGGTGTCAGGCGCGCCACCTCGGCGTAGGACTGGGAATAGCCGAATGTCGCGGCCGGCTCCGACCATTCGTAGAAGCGCAACAACGGACGCCCAAGTGTCGGCGCCGCCTCGAGAAGGGCCTCGTCCAACGCCATGTTGTATGCGCCCGGATGCGGGCCGTCTTGCAGGAAGTGCCAGGCGTCAGAAGAGGTCTGGTCGGGGCTGGCCCATTCAGCGTTGACATTCAAGGATTCAATGCGCATGGGGACCATGAACCTGAAACGTTCAACGCCCACCTCTCGACTCTCAACTTGCTGACGCTACCCGTTTTCGCGGCGCTCCGGGCCGACGCGCGCCCTTCGCGATTCGGCCGGCTGAGGGGCACCACGCGGACAGTTCGCATCCGGCGCAATCGGGTTTGCGCGCCTTGCAGCGCCGGCGCCCGTGCCAGATGAGCCAGTGACTGAAGAGGGTCCAGTCTTTCTGCGGCACCAGTTTCATGAGGTCCCGCTCGATTTTCTCGGGTTGCGTTTGAGCCGTCAGACCCAACCGCCCGGCCAGACGCGTCACGTGGGTATCGACCACCACGCCGGCGTTGACGCCGAACGCGTTTCCCAGAATGACATTCGCGGTCTTGCGGCCCACCCCATCGAGTTGCGTCAGCTCGTCCATCGTTTGCGGCACGCGCCCCCCATGGCGGACGACGAGTTTTTCGCAGCAGGCGCGGATGCTCCTGGCCTTGTTGCGAAAGAAACCCAGGCTGCGAATGTCGTTCTCGAACTCTTCAGCGCTGGCGCCGGCGTAATCGGCGGCGGTCCTGTACTTCCGGAAGAGCGATTCGGTCACCCGATTCACCATCTTGTCGGTGCATTGGGCCGAGAGAATGGTGGCGACCAGCAGTTCGAGTGGATTCGAGCGATTGAGTTCGCAGTCCGCATCGGGATATGTGCGGCGCAAGCGCTCAACGATGTGGACCAACCGCTCTTGGCGCGCGGCGTGCGATTCTCGGGCCATAAACGTCGCCCGCGACCATAGGGAACCGATTCGGTCGGGGGAAGCGCAAAATGCCAAATCCGGGCGCGTGGAAGGCACAAAATGGTTTGCGATGGAGGCCGGTGGTGTCTAGCGTTCGCGCACTTTGGCTGTCGACCTGGGTGCAGGGCGGCGCCGGCACAACTCCGATATGACGCAGAAACCATTTACGGCGAACGAAATCAATGAAATGGCGGTCGGACTCAACCGCCTTGCCCGAAATCTTTGGTGGACCTGGGATCAAGAAGCCCAGGACCTCTTTAAGGAACTGTCCCCGCGCGGCTGGCGCAATCTCTACCACAATGCCGTCGCCGTTCTGCACGAAGTCTCCGACTACGAGTTGCGGGTGCGCCTGCAGGATCGGAGATTTGCCCAGCACGTGCAATTCGTGTTGCGCAATTTCGACCAGTACATGCGGAGCACGGACACCTGGGGCCACACGAACGCCGCCGAACTGCGGGAGCGTCCGGTGGCGTATTTCAGCGCGGAGTTTGGCTTTCACGAGACCCTGCCGATCGCCGCAGGCGGTTTGGGCGTTCTGGCTGGCGACCACGCCAAGTCCGCCAGCGACCTCGGCATCGGGTTCGTCGGCATCAGCCTCTTCTATCGGGAGGGGTATTTCATGCAGGCGATCAACCAGGACAACTGGCAGACGGAGTACTACACGCGGCTCCACCCCAAGAACCTTCCGATCGAGCCGGTCCTCGATCCCAAGGGCGACCCGCTGGTCTCTTCGGTCAGCATCGCCACGAGCCAGGTTCTGTTCAAGGCCTGGCGAGTCAACGTGGGCCGCAATCCCGTCTACCTGCTCGACACCGATCTGCCCGAGAACGAGCAGCTCTACCGGGACCTGACCATGCACGTCTACGGGGGTGACACCGCCACGCGCATCATGCAGGAAATCCTGCTCGGCGTGGGCGGAGTCCGACTGCTGCGCGCCCTGGGGGTGCAGCCTTCGGTTTACCACATGAACGAGGGCCACGCCGCGTTTCTGATCTTTGAACTGCTCCGCGAGCGGATGGCCGAAGGGATGACATTCGCCAACGCGCTGGCCGCCACGCGTGAGGAGTGCCTGTTCACCACCCACACGCCGGTCGAGGCGGGGCACGATCGCTTCAGCAACGACCTCATGCATTTCACCATGCACCGCCTGTTCCGCCACATCAGGACTCCCGCCGCCGAGTTGATGGGGCTCGGACGCATCCGGCCCGATGACGAGCACGAGCCGTTCTGCATGACCGTCCTGGCGCTCAAGGCCTCTCGCGCCGCCAACGCCGTCAGCGCGCTGCACGGCGAAGTCAGCCGCGCGATGTGGCATCCTCTCTACCCCGACCGCCCCGTCGACAAAGTCCCGATCGGCCACATCACCAACGGCGTCCACCTGCCCGGCTGGATGAAGGGCACGGTGCGGACCTTCTGGAAGAGAAAGCTCGGGTGCGACTGGGAGAAGGGGCTCAACACGCCTGAGTTCTGGACGCGCGTGCTCGATCCGGAGTTCATCAGCGACGAGGAAATCTGGGCTCTGCGCCACAAGCTCAAGCGCGAGATGATCGAGTTCAGCCGCCGCCACCTCCTGCTCCAGGGAGAACGCCTCGGTCCCGGCGATTTCATCGCCTTCGATCGCCTGCTCAGCGTCGACGCCTTGACGATCGGCTTCGCCCGCCGCTTCGCCACCTATAAGCGCGCCCCGCTTATCTTCCAGCAGTTCGAGCGCATCGTCGAACTGGTCAAGGACCGGGCGCGTCCGATCCAGTTCGTCTTCGCCGGCAAGGCCCATCCGCGCGATGACGAGGGCAAGAAGCTCATTCAGCGCATCATTCACCTGAGCCGGTTCAGCGAGTTGAGCGGGCACCTGATCTTTATCACCAATTACGACATCCATGTCGCCCGGCAAATGGTGTCCGGTTGCGATGTCTGGCTCAACAACCCGCGTCGCCCGCTCGAAGCCAGCGGCACCAGCGGCATGAAGACATGCACCCACGGCTGCCTGAACCTGAGCATCCTCGATGGCTGGTGGCGCGAAGGCTACGACGGCACCAACGGATTCGCCATCGGCGACGATTCTCATCCCGACAGTGTCGAGGAGCAGGACCGGCGCGACAGCGAGAATCTCTTCCAGGTCCTGACCGAGGAAATCATTCCCTGCTACTACAACCGCTCGGCCAACGGAATCCCGCGCGCGTGGATTCAGAAAATCCGCCGCGCCATGGCCACCCTCACGCCCCAGTTCAACACCTGGCGCATGGTGCAGGAGTACACTCAAAAGTACTACCTGCGCCCCGCGAAACAGTGATCCGTGCCGCTCTGCCCCATCAAGTCGCAATCGCTCGAGAATCTCCAGGCCCAACTGCATGACTGGGGCGAGCCCGCCTACCGCGCCACCCAGGTGGTCGAGTGGCTCTACACCCGGCGGGCGCCGGGCTGGGACGCCATGACCAACCTGCCGCGGCGCCTGCGCGAGCGCCTGGCGCAACACTACGCGTTCACCACGCTCGAACTCGTCGCCCAGCAGGGATCAGCCGACGCCACTCGGAAATTCCTGTGGCGCCTCGATGATCGAGCCCTCATCGAGAGCGTTCTCATCCCCGCCAGCCCAACCGCTCCCGGTGCCGACGAGGAGACCAGCCGCCAAACGCTCTGCATCTCCACCCAGGTCGGATGCGCGTACGGATGCGCGTTCTGCGCCAGCGGGCTCGGCGGCTTCAAACGCAACCTCGGCGCCGACGAGATCGTCGAGCAGGTCCTGGCCGCCCAACGCCGCAGCCGCGTTGACAACCTCGTCGTCATGGGCATGGGCGAGCCGCTGGCCAACTACGACAACCTCATCCGCGCCCTCCGCATCCTCAATGCGCCCTGGGGCGCCAACATCGGCGCCCGCAGAATCACTGTGTCCACCAGCGGCCTCTGCCCCCAGATTCGACGCCTGGCCGGCGAGCCACAGCAGTTCCGGCTCGCCATCTCCCTCCACGGCGCCACCGACGACGTGCGCAATCGCCTGATGCCGATCAACCACAAGCACCCGCTCCGCGATCTCATCGCCGCCTGTGAGGCCTATCAGACGATCAAAGGACGCCTCATCACCCTCGAGTACATTCTCATCAGTGGAGTCAATGACGGCCTCGACCAGACCCGGCCTCTCGCCGCCCTCGCCCGACGCCTTCACGCAAAGGTCAATCTCATCTCGTACAATCGCGTCGACGGTCTCCCTTGGCAAAGGCCCTCCCAACCCCGCCAGGAACTCTTCCTCGCCGCCCTCCAAAGGCATGGCGTCAAGGCCACGCTCCGCCGCGAGCGCGGTGACGACATCGACGCCGCCTGCGGTCAACTCCGGCTCCGCACCGAACCGCACCTGGCCGCGCCGGCCTCCGCCGTCGACACGCCCCAATCGCGCTGATCCCGGCGCGCCGTTCGATTTCCTCTGGCGCGCATGAGTGCGCCTCTCGATGACATCGGCTCCGCGTTCTTCAAAAGTCGGTGAGAAATGCGCGCCAGACCGAATGTCACGATTTGACGGCCACGCACGCCACATACTCGTGCCGGACCTCGTACCCGGCCCCAGGCGTTTGGCGGTGCGTGAGGCTCTCGAGAAAACGCTCCGTGAGAGCCTCACGACGATCTGGGTCAATAGCATCGTAAAAGGCGGTTCCGGCGCCCGACTTGAGTAGATGATCAAGCACCTGCCGCGCCGTCGCATACCGAAAGACAACCTCGCTCTCGCTGACGGTTTGAACCCCGAACCCGGCCGCCGACACGAGTGTTCGAACGTGGTCCGCGTTGCGCGGGAAATCGAACGCAACCCGCTTGAGAAGGACGGTCGGATTCTCAGCCACGAGTTCGCCAAAGACCTCGAGCGGCTCTCGCGGCGATCGCTCCTTGTGCACAATGAACGCCAGGCGCCCGCCAGACGCCAGGGCCCGATGCGCCGCCGCGAGAAATGACGCCATCGGGATGTAACCCAGGACCCAACTCGAAAAGATCAGGTCGAACAGCCCGCCCGCGCCCAGAGCATCGAGTGCGTCCCCGGCCTGAAACCGGACGTTTCGGACACCCGACTCCTCGAGGCGCTTTCGAGCGCGCGTCAACATGCCTTCCGACAGGTCGACGGCCAGCACGTCTCCGGCGTGGCGGGCCAGTTGGGCCGTGGCGAATCCCGTGCCGCAGCCGGCCTCGAACACACGTTCGCCGCCCCTGAGCGCCAGGTCCGCAATCAGACGTTCCACCGGCGCCCCGGCGGCCGTCACCCAAAACTCGTCGTAATCATCCCGCACCCGGTCATACGCCTTGCGCAACTCCGCCGCCCCCACGTCCGCATCGCCCGCCGCATCCCGGATTCTGAAGAAGCGCGGCAGGGCATGGGCCTGCGGCAAATGCTGTTCGCAAACCGCCAGAGACTCTTCAGGTCCCAGGGGCAGGCCGGTCGACGGGATTCGCCCGGCCAGGATGCGGCCCACACACACGGTGCGTGGCCGGCAAAAACAGCGCCCCATGCGCTCGAGTATCGTATCGAGCGGTTCACGCGCGACATTGCCAAAGGAAAGCGGCACCAGGTTGCACGGACAGACCTCGCCGCTGCCGTCGATGTAAAGATGCGTAAGACCCGCGCCGCAGCCGAACGCCTCGGGAGACTCGAGGTATGCAAAACTCGACAGGATCGGCAACGTGCTGTCCTGAGCCACCTCCGCCTGGTATTCGAAAATCCGCCGGCGCTCCGCCGCGGTCAGCAGCACCCCGGCCCGTCCGGCCAGCCGACCCGTGGCGCTCGGTTCGAGCAGATGTACCTCGCACGCGCCGGCCCCCGCGGCAAACCGCAAGAAGGGCATGAAGCGCTCCCGCACAAGAAACTCGCGGGTCGCCACCGATACAACGTACGGATAAAGCCCCGCCTCCCGCGCCACACCAAGGGCGCGCAGGACGGACTCGAACGCTCCCGGCCGGCCCCTGAGCCGGTCGTGCTCGATCGCGAGGTGCGAGTCGAGGCTGATGCCCACGGCGAAGACCCCCTGGCGCTTCAACTCGACGGCGCGCTCGGGCGACAGGCCCTCGCCCGTAGTCCCCAGAATCAGGCACGAACGCGGGTCGAACGCCGCGGCGATCTCAGGCAGATCCTCCCGCAGCAACGGCTCGCCCCCCGTCAGGGTCACCATGACGGCGCCTCGGTCCTCCAGTTGGACTGCCAGATCGCGCAACACTGCAAGCGGAAGGTCCTGCTGGCTGCGCCCCGCATTGTAACAGTGCCAGCACCGGAACGGACAGCGATTGGTCACCGCAAGCGTCACCGAGTACAGGCGGCGCGTCGCCGCGGTGCCGATCTCCCCGAACTGCTCGGCCAACCGATCGAACGCCGCGCTCGGATACGGCGGGAAATGCGTGTTCACCACAAAGCGATCCCCGAACGCCACCGCCTTCTCCTTCACCAGATAGTCCTTGAAGAACGCCGCGACCCTCGGATGCATCCTGGTAAAGGGCGCTTCCGTGGCTATCCTGGCAAAGAACCGGTCGCCACGCGTCTGGACCCCTTCGACAAGCTGCGCCTCAGCCGAAGATGCCAACCCCGGCACGGATCGATCGCCCTGGCACGGCTCCCCAGCCGCCGCCAGATGCGCCGGTGACCGCCCCAGCCGCATCGCATCGCTCGTCCGCACCGGCATCGCCCCGCGGCCCGCGCCAATCGTCTCGTTCATGGCGCTTTTCTACGACCCGTCGTCGGGGACCGCTAATTGAAAAAACAAGCGCCAACATCGACTGGGATCAAACGATCTGCGGATAGACCTTGTCCGGGTCCACGCCTAGGTCCTTGATGGCGCGGGCGACAAGGTGGCGTCCGACCGTTCCCTTCTCGGCCAGGCTGTAGAGCGTCGCCACCACAGTCGTCTCGGCGTCGATCTCGAAGAACCGGCGCAGTTTCTCGCGTGTGTCGCTGCGTCCGAATCCGTCCGTGCCCAGCGTGGTCAGCCCGCCCGGCACCCATGGGGCGATCATGTCGGGCACGGCCTTCATGTTATCCGACACGGCCACAAACACGCCCTTCTCCTTTTCGAGAAGGGATTCGAGGTACGACTTTCTGCGCGGCTCGGTCGGGTGGAGCATGTTCCAACGCCGGGCGCGCAGGGCGTCGTGGCGCAGGAGCTTGTAGCTGGTCGCGCTCCAGACATCCGCCGACACCTTGTAGCGTTCGGCGAGAATCTCCTGGGCTCGGAGCGCCTCGCTCAGGATCGGGCCGCTGCCGAAGATGTGGGCCTTGGGGCGGCGTCCCGCGACTCCGGGCTTGAAGCGATAGAGCCCCTTGAGAATCCCGTCCTCGACGTCCTCGGGCATGGGGGGCATCACCTTGTTCTCATTGTATAAACAGAGGTAATAGCAAAGTGCCTCCCCCTCCTCGTACATCCGCCGCATCCCGTCCCGAACGATCACCGCCAGCTCGTAAGCGAACGCCGGGTCGTAGGTCACCAGCGACGGGATCGTGCTTGTCAGCAGCAGGCTGTGGCCGTCCTGATGCTGCAATCCTTCGCCGTTGAGCGTCGTGCGTCCGGCCGTTGCCGCCAACAGAAAGCCCTTGGCCTTGATGTCGCCGGCCAGCCAGAAGAGATCGCCGATCCGCTGCGGGCCGAACATCGAATAGTATGTGTAGAAGGGGACCAGATTCACCCCATGCGTGGCGTAGGCTGTTCCGGCGGCGATGAACGTGGCCATCGATCCGGCCTCGGTAATCCCCTCCTCGAGAATCTGGCCTTTCTGAGACTCGTGGTAATACAACAGCGATTTCACATCGACCGGCTCATAGAGCTGGCCTTTGGGCGAGTAGATGCCGATCTCGCGGAACAGCGCGTCCATGCCAAAGGTGCGGGCCTCGTCAGGAATGATCGGAACGATGCGCGGGCCGATTCCTTTGTGGCGCAACAGGAGGCTGAGCAGACGCACGAAGGCCATGGTGGTGGACGCGGCCATCTTGCCCGAGCCCTTGGTGAACTCAGCGTAGAACTCCCGAGGCGGGATTTCGAGCGGCGGCGCGCTGACCTTGCGCTCGGGAACAAAGCCGCCCAGGGCCTGCCGGCGCTCGAGAAGATAGATGGTCTCCGGACTGTCGGCCGGCGGGCGGTAGAACGGAGTCTCGGCGATCTCTTCGTCCCGAATCGGGACGGCGAATCGGGCGCGGAACTCGCGGAGTTCCTTCTCGTTCATTTTCTTCTGCTGATGCGAGATGTTTCGGCCCTCGCCCGCCTCCCCCAGCCCGTAGCCTTTGATCGTCTTGGCCAGAATGACGGAAGGCGCCCCGCGATGCGTGACCGCGGCATGGTAGGCGGCGTAGACCTTCACTGGATCGTGTCCTCCGCGCAGCAGACGGTGAATCTGGCTGTCGGTCAGATGATTCACCAGTTCGAGCAGTTCGGGATACTTGCCGAAGAAGTGCCGGCGTGTGTAGCTGCCCGGTTCGACCGAGTACTTCTGGTAATCGCCATCGAGCGCCTCTTCCATCCGCTTGACCAGCAGCCCCGTCTTGTCCGCCGCAAGCAGCGGGTCCCAATCCGATCCCCAAATCACCTTGATGACATTCCACCCCGCCCCCCGAAACGCCGCTTCGAGCTCCTGGATGATCTTGCCGTTGCCGCGCACGGGACCGTCCAGACGCTGCAGATTGCAGTTCACCACCCAGATGAGATTGTCGAGATTCTCGCGAGCCGCCAGCGTGAGTGAGCCGAGGGTCTCAGGCTCGTCCGTCTCGCCGTCGCCGACAAAACACCAGACCTTGGGCTCGCGCCCCCGCACAAGCCCGCGCGCCACGAGATAGCGGTTGAACCGCGCCTGGTAGATCGACAGGATCGGCCCCAGCCCCATCGACACGGTGGGAAACTGCCAAAACTCCGGCATCAAATAAGGATGCGGATACGACGATAACCCGCCGCCCTCGGCCAGTTCCTGCCGGAAATGCTGCAGATGATGCTCATCGAGACGACGTTCCAGAAACGCCCGCGCATAGATGCCGGGGGACGCATGCCCCTGAAAATAAACCATGTCTGCCGCGCGGTCGGGACCGGCGCCGTGAAAGAAGTGGTTGAACCCGACTTCGTAGAGCGTTGCGCTCGACGCGTAGGTCGAGATGTGCCCGCCCAACCCGCCGTGTTGGCGGTTGGCATTGACCACCATGGCCATGGCATTCCACCGGATGTAGCTCTTGATCCTCTTCTCGAGCGCCCGATCCCCGGGCAACGCCGGCTGACGATCCGGCGCAATCGTGTTCACGTAAGGCGTGCTCGTGGATCGAGGCGCGTCCAAACCCCGCTCCCGCATGCGCCCCAACATCCCGTTCAGAAACCGCTGGACACGATCCGGACGCTCGTTCGCGAGGGCCATCCCAAGCAGTTGCTCATGCGTGGCCAGCCACTCCGGCGTTGGGGTGAATCCGGCCGCTGTCCCCGCGCCTTTCGTCAGTGAGGCGGACGTGTTGGAAGACTGCTGGTCCATAGTGTTCACAAATCCTTGCCACCTAAAACCCAATGCAATTGCGCCGAGTTTGCCCCCTGTCGCTCGCTTGTTTCAAGGATTCTCTTGGGGTTACCGTTCTCCGCGAAGCGTGTGAGATGAGCGTATCGTCGACGCGGACTCACGTCCGCGGCTTGCCGCCGCCGCCGCTTCCGTGTATGCCTGCCGCCCATGAACACCGGCACTCCCCGTCGCCCCTGGTGGGGCCGCCTCCTGGTGTGGACCTTTCGAATCCTGATCCTGCTCGCCGCGCTCCTCGCCCTGCGGTCCTGGCACGCCTTCCGCGACCGGAATCCAGGCTACACGCTCGCGCTGAACGTCGACCCCGCCCGTTCCGTCGTCGCGCCGAAACCTCTACACGTTGGCTTCGGACGCGTCCCGATCAACCCCAATCTCTCGGACCCAAAACGCCCGGTCTGGCTGGCCGGATTCAGTCAGAACCGCGCCGCCACGGCGCTGCACGACAGCCTCTGGGCCCATGCCTGCGTGCTCGACGACGGCTACACGCGCCTGGGCATCGTGTCGCTCGATGCCATCGGCCTGTTCCACGACGATGTCATCGAGGTGCGGCGCCGTCTCGATCCGCAATGGCGCCTCGATTACACAATCGTCTGCTCGACTCACAACCACTCGACACCCGATCTCATGGGCCTGTGGGGACCGCATCCGCTCAAGACCGGCGTCGACCCGCGGTATCGCGCTCAAGTCCTGACGGCCACGACCCAGGCTTTGGGCCAGGCCATCGAAGCCCTCACACCCGCATGCGTCGGCTTTCACGAAATCCAAATGCCCACCGACGGCCTAGTCCGCGACTCGCGCAAACCGATCGTCTTTGACGCCGACCTGCGCGCCATGCACTTCACCTCGCCCGAGGGGGGCGGCACGCTCGGCACGCTCGTGGCCTGGGGCAATCATCCCGAAACAGTCTGGTCGAAAAACACGGAGATCACGTCCGACTTCTGCGGCTACTTGCGTGAGGCCCTCGAAAAAGGCGTCACGATCGACGGTCAGACGCATGTGGCAGGATTGGGCGGCACCCATGTCTATGTCACCGCCGCCCTCGGCGGGCTCATGACCACATCCCCGTCCGTGACCGTCCGCGACCCGTACCTCGACCGGGAGTTCGAGAAACCGTCCCACGATAAGGCGCGCGCCCTTGGGCGCCAACTCGCGTCGCGCCTCTTGCCCGTGTTGCGCACCCCCAACCCGGCCGCAACCAACCACGCCCCCATCGGCGTCTGCGCCCGCACCATCGAACTGCCAATCGACAACGCCATCTTTCTCCTGGCTCCCGTCCTGGGCATCCTCGACCGCGGTCATGTCCGATGGAGAACAATGCGCACTGAAGTGGCCCTGGTCACGGTTGGCGATGCCAGCATCGCGTGCCTGCCGGGCGAAGTGTATCCGGAGATCGTCAACGGCGGAATCGAACGCGCCCCCGGCGCCGACTTCGAAATCGACCCGGTCGAAGTGCCCCCCATCCGCGCCCTCATGCCGGGCAAGGTCAAGTTCGTGTTCGGCCTCGCCAACGACGAAATCGGCTACATCATCCCCAAGAGCCAGTGGGACCGCAAACCCCCTTACCTCTACGACTCGGACACGCCCGTTTATGGCGAAATCAACTCGCTCGGCCCCGAAACCGCTCCCCGGTTGCACGCGGCCTTCCGCGCGCTGTGCGGAACGTCCCAGTCGCGCTAAGGGTCTGTGCAAAAATTCATTCCGATTTTGCTGGAGGAGATTTGGCTCGCCGGCGAGGCGCGACGAAGGAGCATAGCCTTGACCTCTGTGACTGGAGGAGTTGCGGGCGTACTACCGGACCTTCCGGCCGTCGGTGTGGCTCTTTGCCCGCAGTCGGGACCCGGCCCAGCCGCTGCTCGAGCGCAGTGGGCAGCGGATGTTCTGGGACGCGGTCAGGCGGGCGGGCCTGTCGCGTAAAGGCGGGATTCATAGCCTGCGTCATTGGTTTGCCAGGCACCTGTTGGAGGCGGGCGTCGAAATCACGGCGGTCCAGCGTCTCTTGGGCCACGCCAATCTCTCGAGCACGACGACCTACCTGCATGTGCGCGAAGAACGGCCGGCCCAAATCCAGGGACCGCTCCAACAACTGAACCTACCGGCCATGCCCGCAATCGAGTCGGCCGCGGCTTGAAGCCCGACGGCCACCGATGTCCACGCCTTTACGTTCCATACAGAAGCGCCGCCATGAATCGTTCGCGTCCCGACAAGCTTTCGATCAGCGGTGTCGGGCACGGGTTTAATGTCCAGTAGACTATTGACGTCTTCTCAAAAACTGACGACTTCTTTGTTTGTTATGATTGCCGTATGATAGTATGTAGATCAAATAGTTCTCGCAACGAAATCATCCATGATCGATACAAGCTTCAATGTGTATAGCGATGCAAGGGGAGGTGATCCTGATGCGACCAGTCCCACATTGCGTGCCTATCACAAGTTTCTGTGGAGCAAGCCCCTGCCTAGTGGCGACCGCTTCGACTTACGTGACGATGAGCCAGGTTATTACCTTTACCACGACTCTGCATTAGGCAACTTCGCATTGGGGAGTGACGCCATCACGCACTCCTATAAGACTCACATCAAGAAGAAGTGGCTTACGACACAAATACCGAAGGAAGTGCAGGAGCTTTTCGATCGCGGGTCAACAATTGGCGCATACATCGTGTTTCCAAATAACCAGGTGGATCGGAAGCACACGATCAATCAGGCCAGAGGGGTATCGCGCCTCATTGATGATCGATTCGATTTAACCTTGGAGTGCATCAGACGCTTCTATATCGGCGAGCCAAATCCGTTAGGCGAGAGCCTCAACAGGTATGCGGCGTTTTTCCAGTTGTTTGAGACATTCAAGGGCTATGTGGAGTTTTTCCTTCTCGACGACTTGGTGAATGAGCGTGGCGATGTGAAGTTCTACTTGCCATTCGATGATTTCCAATCGCCGCCAGAGTTCAAGGATGTCAAGGACTACCTTGTCTACAAGAACAGAGTAGAGTCGTTCATCAAATCTCGCAACAGACGGATCGAAGACTATGCGACCCGGACAAAGACCTAACTGACCAAAGGAATGTAGAGAACGGAGGAGGCGGGGCAAGGGCGTGATTTGGTCTGAGGGTCAAAGCGCCTCCTCCGTTCTTTACATTCCCCGGTTGAACGAAGCCGCGGCCAACCTGGAACCGGAGTCGGCGAGGATCTGTTTGAGGAAAGTGTCTGCGCCCAGTGCAGCCGGTGCGACCGGATCAGCCTTGGCGTGGGGGCGTGGCCCGCGTTGCTGTCCTTCGAGGTCCCCATCAGGGGTCTCTGGTTTGGTCTGGTCGCTTGCCCGCGCGCTGGGCGGAAGGTGAGGTCGAGGTTTTGAAGACGTAGCGGCTGAGATAACGCAAGGCGGCCTCACCGGAACCGGCGGGCTGGCAATGGACCACCCAACGCTGCTTCCAGACCCGAGCGGGCAAGGTCTTGAGCAGGTCGGGCGCATCGCGTTGGAGGCCCTGACGAAAGAGGGTGCGGTAGTGATCGGCCAGGGGATGGACGTGGACGAGGAACTTGGGACGACTGGGAACCCACTGGCGTTGATCGGGCGTGACCTCCTCGGGGGCTTTGTGGAAGTGCTCGCTCAGTTGCCGGACGCAGGCCAGGTAGGCCTGTTGGGTGCGGGGCAGCAGCGGGAGCAAACGCAGGTCGCCTGCCTGCTGGAGCCTCAGCGCAGGCAGGCCTGCCTGCCGAAGCCTCGGCGCAGGCAGGTCGGTGAAGCGGATTAGGCTGGCGTGAACGGTCGAGTTTGTTTATGCATACGAACGTGAGTTGAGTTTTTGGTTTGACGCCCGGTTCCCCTTGAGGCGGCCGGGCGTCCGAACCATGCCGCGGGAAGGGTGGCGGACACAATGCCGAACGATCATCAGAGGGCCACACGCCAGATGAACAGGCCGCTCCGAGGCGGCGTTCCTCGCCGCCCCGGAGCGGCTTGGTTCAACAAGGTCACTGGAGCGCCTATGAGGGTTGTCAAGAGGGGCGTGATTTTTCCGCCAGGTTTTCTTCAGTGAGGCGTTCGTCGCGCGGAGGAGCTGCGTCAGCAGTCCGGAGTCGCGCGCAAAGCGGTAGGGCCAACGAACGTCG